>Ga0302271_10000688_pt1 | contig 33197 bp, 25 predicted proteins | sample III_Bog_N1_1_FD_198767 | JGI IMG/M metagenome (GOLD analysis project Ga0302271, IMG submission 198767) | Peat permafrost microbial communities from Stordalen Mire near Abisko, Sweden - III_Bog_N1_1 | ecosystem: Environmental > Terrestrial > Soil > Wetlands > Peat | place: Sweden: Abisko... | reverse complement strand
CGAAAATATTTTTGACCAGCAGCCGTTAGAAAATGCACACAACACACTCCAAAACGAAGAACAAGAATCACAAGAAGAGGAAGTTGTGCTTGTTGCAGTTGTTTCTACATTTGAAGTTCCTGTTTATATCGCTTTGATTGTCAAGAAAAATCATTAAAAAAGTTTGGCAAAGCCAAGCACAATATTTTTGTGCTGTTTTTTCAAGTAATTTCTTTTAATTTTTCGTTTCAAAACATGGTATTTTCCTTACTCGTATTCGCCACTGCAGTTGTGTTAAATGACAAAGTAATCGCATCAAGCTAAGTCCCAACTGTATCTTTGAGAGTCACCGTGCAATTATTATTGCTAACAGCTGTTGTATTAATCACAGTCACTGCACAAGAATAACTTTAAATTGCTAGCGATGCTATGTATAGTTTCGAAGCTTAGATTGGATTCACATTGTTGCTGCAGTCAAATCCTAGAATGAATTCTGCATTGTAGCTACCTGTGTTATTAACCGTCGCAGAGAACACACCATTTCCTGAAAGGCTCTCAAAGTTATTTATTACTGCAGAGACGATCTTACCCTAGCCGAGATTCGTCACGAATGTTATATTCGATGCGTCTATTTAGATAGTAATCATAGTCGCTATAGACCCGCTGAGTTACTGATTCAGCATTGTCTGAGATGAATAAGTCACAGATGTAAAATTCCCTTAGGATTCAAGTAAATAAAGTGGAGTCTCACCAGCTTTAACGAGCTGTAAATCACTTTAATAGTAATTATTCAGTTAGTTTTTGAGGCAGGATCCAATTTACTATGAGCAACTTGAAGATTAATATCGAAAAGCATTGTAGCTAACTCCAATTTTATTACATTCAGTACCATCTAGAGTGAATAGAGTTTTATCTATAAACATCCATGCTCGTGTACCTTCTAAGACTAGAGAATTAGTAGATGGATAACTTGGTTTAAGTAAGTAGAAGCTGCTGAGATCGGCAGGAGATTTCGTAGGAGTAAATGTCTTAAGAAAAAAGGGCATTAAACACAATAATATTATGGAAAAAAATCAAGAATTAACATGAAATCTGCAATACTCCAATGATTTTAGCAATAACCGATCCATCAGAGGTCTTGACGGTAGGATTAGAAGTAGTTGGATGTAGTGTTTAAATCAGTGTTTTAACTCCAGCTGAGTTATTTTAGTAAATGTTAATGATCATTTCGAAATAGAGCTCATAAGAGGATATTGAATAGGCAGAATACCATAAGGAATCGAAACTCAAGCAATGAGCTGTAGCTGCTCCTACTCCGATGTTCAAAGCGTAACAAACTTTTCCCCTGGAATAATTATCTGAAAAACCAAGAACATCTTCCCATGAGCAAGAACAGCAGAACCCTTGACTATCGAGAATTTTGTTGCCTGAAGAATCGTAAGCGAATCCACATGTAGGAGAGGAGTCATAGTACCCATCGCTGCAGGAAAAGAGGGATGTAGAAATTACTGATTCAACTGGTTAACTGTTAAAGTCTTAGACGTATTTTAACGGGAACAATGCAGTAACGGGCGATTTTATGACTTCAATAGTGTATGGAGAGGACAGCTCTTCGTTTACACTGCCAACCATGGCTGTGTTGAGAGTAGCTTAGATAGATTCTGTGGCTTCAATTTATCCGTTTTCTAGAGTGAGCACTACAACCATCTTCTCCGAGCAGCTAGTTGGTTCTGAAGAAGAAGCGTAGCATTGCTCGATTGTACTTGATGTGATGTATTCGCTGTAGCAACCAGGATCGAAAAGAAATATCAAGAGGATCGGTAGAAGAATGAGCGAATTCATTTAGTTAGTCTGGTTGGTGTTTTTTAGTCTTTTTACTTATTTTCTTGAATTTTCGTTGAGAAAATGTTTATTGATTTAATAAGGTATCTGATGGAGGAAAATGAACTGATTATCAGAATTAAAGGGAGGAGAGATTGCTAATGAGAAATAATCTAAGACGAAAGCATATTTTTTATTGATTGATTTCAAATAATTAAGAAAGATACATTCAAGATACATCAAAGATTCGTTTTTTTTAGTTTTATTTGAATTTCAAGTAGCGCGACTAATTAATCACTGCAGAAGCTGCAGAAGGAAGCGAGAAATTAGTACTTAGTTATTCATCAGTTTTCTAAAGCAGAGAATCTTTTGAGGGGGAATATTTTGAAGGGGCAAACTATTATTATTTTATTCTGGGTTGAGAAATATCTATCGCTAAAAAAGATATATTTTTCTTCAATTCTGAGTTCCAGAAATAAATAATTTGTCAAGGAGATAAATACTAATTTTCTCAACATGCTAATAAGTAGAAATCAGAAGAGATTTGTACCAAGCATCGATATTTGACAGAAAAGATTATAAAATGACAGAAATATTACATGCAATCTAAATACTTTTAAAAATATACAAAATCAAGAGAACTTAGCAGTTATTTTGATGTCTTCTTGAGGTTTCTAAATATCTTTAAAGTAATTCAATAAGTAGATTTGATTCCAGTTTGTTCATTTTTAGAGTTTGCAATCAAAGTTTCTTCATTTAATCGGGAATAACTAAACTATCTGGATTTATTTTAGCTGTATTTTTAGTAGATTCCATTTAATCTTCCTTCAATTATTATTCTAACAAGCTATGTCTCCTTTATGCTTATTGCATTTTCAGCTATTTCAGAAGATTTTTGGGATTATATTATGATGAAATTGTTTGTTTTTTGTATTAATTCTTTTCAAAACCAATGAGAAAATCGATTTCTTTTCTGATCGAATCTGCCATCAAAAGGGGATTAATTCTATCATAATCCCTCGTAAAATGACCAGCTTATCTAGCTTCTTAATATGACATTACTTCTATGTAGTTACTTCCATCAGACAACTTCGAATCAATATATTCGTTGATTGGTAGAATATAAAATAAAAAAGCAATGACATTCATCGCAATAGTGTAGGATCGAGTGCTCTAATACATCAACAGTTCAAAGATCAAGCACCCTTGAGAAACAAACAATATTATTCAACCATAAAAATATCAAAATTTCAATTAACAATACCTGCAGAATAGATTAGAACAATCAATTCATAGTAAAAATCAATCATTGAAGCAGGTAATTCAGAGCCTAATGGATCAGGTACACTCTACGTTCTAAGAAGCTTAAATTTATTGATGGAGAGCTACAGAAATAGTGAAATCATGCAGAAAGGCAGTCCAATAGGAATAAGCCAAGCATAGAAAGCAGAAAGAATGATGGAATTTGCAGCACCAGCAAAACACGCTGCTGGATCCATCGATGGTCTCTCAAAGAGCTTATGGACTGATATTTATGTGAGTTACTGCTATTTCTCATTGCTTGAATGAAGGAAATATTTTTATCTAAGAAACTTTATCACCAAATCAATTTAGAGAAGACTAATAAAAGCAGGTAAGATTGAGTTAACGATCATAAGAAGAGTGATATCATAAACAAGTCCACCGGCAGTCGAGACATTAAGACCATTCTGAATGAGATTTACAACAAACTGTACCATCGTTGTATTCACAAATTACGCAATACCTGATTTTTTAGCTATGCTGATGACTTTATCAGTCTTGAAATTGTATCCATCGAAGGTAGCGAAGATCTAAATGACAAACTGCAGTGCTAAGTTAATTCCAATAATAACTAAAGAACTAATAAAACTGAGAACTTGAATAGTTATTTTAGTATGCGATTCGTTATTCCAGTTTTTCTGCTGTTTTGATATCCCAAATATTGCCCAGAAAGAACCAACGAGCAAGCAAGAAGTCATCTGTTTTCAAGCAAACAAACAGCATTATTAAATTCAAAAAAACTTATTTTATTATCAATTATTTTTACAAGAATAGTAAAGATTCTTCTGAGAATCTTAGTCTTTGTGGGAAGTTCCATGTTATTCCAATTGGCGTCACCAGGTTCTGGAGCTTTTCTGACTGTGAGAGTTGCACCATCAAACAGTTTTTCTTCATCTTTCTCTAGTTTCCCTAGAATTATCCTCCAAAAAGAACGAGCGAAATGTTAAACTACTTTGATTGCTTGTTCCTCCTTTTCAAAACTAATAAAGACAGCACCAGTGAATGTATCCGAAATATCAGTTTCTTCTTAACATTGATATTCATAATGTTCCATTTATTATTTCACATCCTGCTTTTCGCGAAGAGGACATGATTTACTGCAAAGTTTATGATTCCATTTATTGTAGTTCTTGAGTTGAAATGCTTAGACAATCTTCTCTACTTTCACTCCAGATACTTTAGATTCAAAAAACTGTTTGATGTCTTCTCTAGTCTTATCTCGAGGTATTCTATTCGTGAAAATACTAAAATCTTAGACGGAAATATCACTTTTGTCAATTGATTTCCCAATCTGCTGTTATCGTACTCGATAATAAATTGAAAACGAAATCAAACAGATGCAAGCTATTAAATTCAAAATTGATAAGATAGGGTCAGGGGTGCTTATCGATCGATTTGAAGTAGCTAACTAAGTGATAAATGACACTTTGCAGCGAGATTAGCTAGAATTGTTTCCTGATATAGCTCCACTAGATTTCTAACATTGATTTCCTTTAGAGTTTTCTACTAGACTGTAGATACCGGGGATTGCGAGAATTATGAAAACAAAAAAGATAGAATAACGCATAAATTGGAAATACAGAGGATAAGTAGGTCCGAGATGAGCAAGTTCCTTTATTGGATCGGATAGCAAAGGAATCTAGTTATCTGAGACAATTAGAGAAAGAAAAAAAGTATTTTAAGAAAAATGATTTTCCTTTTGTTCATAAATTTTTTTACCTTTTGATTGGACAATAGCTGAACAGCAAGGACAAATATCTTCTTTTTGAATGCCATTTTATGTTAAAAATTATTATTATTTAAGCACTTCCTTAAACACACGAGTAGCCTTAGCATGCTTTTTAGCTATTTCAATCGAGAAAAACTGCTATTTTGCATCGAAAAAAGATTCTTCATCGATGATCTCAGATTCAAGAAACTATTTTAAATGAAATTGCTCTTGACCCTCATCACTGCTCTTTCTTTCCTCAATGCCTTACTTAGTTTCCTCAACTTGAATTTGATATTTTTTCAAATTTGGATATCTGCCAATTCTAACTTTTAAGGTCCTTCCATCAGCTTAAGCTTAATTCTCTGCCATTACACTCAATTCGATCTTTTGAAGGGAAATAGAAGAAAAAATTAAGTCTTAATGTTTCTGAAAAATGAGTATTTCTTTTGTGAATCATATTAATTTCCACAAGATCTTAAGGGGGAGGAGGGATGCTATTCTGACTTAGAATAAGAATAGAACAAAATTCCAATTCATTTGAATCAGTAGTACATTTAAATTCATTGATTCTAGTGATTAATTATTATATCAATATTGTTTTTTCAGCAAAAATAATATCAGAAGAGAATTCTTTGAATAAATTAATCTAATGAAGGGATAATTTATGAAAGAGAGGGAATTTATGAAATCGCAGTTGATTTTATTAAAAAAAACAATTTTTTGAAGTGATAGAGTCTATGAAGAGGCAATAGAACAGAGAAGTCTCTTGCTTAAAAAGGATATGAAAATTCAACCGAAATTAATTAATAGGCTCATTGTATTCAAGGAACACTCAAGAATCTAATGCTTAGTTAATCAGCAAATTCACTTCTCAATATCAAAAGTTATTCTCTTAGTTGGGTGATGTTAGAAGTTTAAAAGTTAAATCATAGGATCATACATACATAATTCATAACTCCCTTTAATTCAATTAGCAAAACACTAAATAATAAATAACTCAAAGCATTTCTTGGAGGATTTTTATTAGAAGTTCTTCCCCACCAAAAACAAAAAAAACTCTTTTCTCTCTGAAAATTTTGTACACCAAAATGTTGGTAAAGTCTGTCAAACAAAGCTAAAATTATCAAAGATAACCTCAAAACACATCAACTTCTCTGCATTACTTGGAATAACAGACTAATAACAATGATACTACTGCTAAGAATAAGAGGATTATTTCCTTTGAAGAACTCAATTTCAACCCTCCAACATATTAGAATCAATCTCACAAAAAGATCAGCAATTCTCAAATAAAATCCATGGGATCAATGCAAGGCATCCATATCCCTAACTCAGATATCAAGACTCCATCAGCAAAACACCTAAACTAAGATTTTTAATCCAGTTATTCTCTTGGGAAATAGCGCTAACACTCATAACTTTAGCGGATAGGATCAATATCAAACTCCAAACAAAGTATATTAATGAACTCCGAAACAAAAGAAGGATACAACAACTAATTGAGAAGCGTTAATAGAGATACAACATACAATCAATAAGGATCTTTACATTGGGAAGACGTCCCAGCAAAATAACAGCGCTAAAGGATGACTCTCAAAAAGATTGTAGATGGCAGCTCTACAGAGTTATTGGACAACAACAAAGAAAAGACAATTATCGATCGCAGCAGCAATGTGTTAGTGATTTAAGATAAATTTATCGATACAAAAGAATAAGTCAGATAAAATCTCATAAAAAGCAGTAATCTTATTAGAAATGTCTCCAATGCAAGATTGCATTTAGCTAATGCAGTCTAAACTTAGCATCGAGCTATTACTGCAGCTGTTGCTGGATAATCTGCAAACAAACAATATTATCTAGGCACTTAAAGCACTAAATATAGAACAGAAGCTGCTATTGCTGATGGCATATATACTGAATCAGCTTAAAAACGACACAATAATGGTGGAAGCAACTTTCAATTAGAAGAAGTAGGCTCATTTAATTAATTATAGCAATAGAACTAAAATGAAGATGATCAGTTTCAGCCACTCTAAGCGATGACTAGGACAACAATTTTAAAAAAGCCCTCTTCAAGACATCAGCCAAGTCGAATGAAATACAGTATTGTTACATAACCCAGTCCTTCTCGATCATTTTTAACAACTCCTATTAATGGAGCTAGAAATCAAGGATCGAATGATGGTATAACAAATATCAATAATCCTCTTCCTCAAGCTAGGCCATTCACAAGTGAATCATCATCGTCTTAGATATCTTAACATAAATATTACATGGGAAAATTAGACAAAGAATACAATTCGAAGCTTGCGAATTCCAAAAACAGCTAAGTTGTTCTTCATAATAATTTGTAGAATTACCACAGTTAGCACCTACCAGGCAATGAAATTGTTCCTTATCAATCATTAAAATACAAACAAGTGAATGCAGAATCATTCGCGTTAACTTAAAATCTTAGTTAAAGTTAATCAAGGTTTTTATAAAGAAGTTTAAATTGTTTGGGAGATACATTACCAGTGTCATCATAGTCATAGATCTAACTCAGCTAATAAGGGTTAGAGTAGAGTTAAACGAAAGTCACTTCGGAAAGGAAGAAAGTCATCAAATTTAGTCTAGAAGGCAATAATAATATAAACTTAGAAGATGAATAAAACTAGAATACAACAAAAATACCAATACAGAGGGTTGGAAATGAAAAACATGGAATACTTACAAATGCAAATATACTTATAAATGATGGAACAACTGAGGATAATGGTAATGTTAAGGAAGAAAGTGAAAAAAGTGAGGAAGTTACCTTGAATGGAAGTGACAGTGAACAAGAAGGAGACAAGAAACAAGTTAGAAAAAGAAAAGAAAAGACGCCTGCAGAACGACAAAGAGAAAGGGAAAGAAAAGATAAACAAAATCAAGAAAGTCTTAATAAACTAATTAGTTTCACTGAAGTTACTAGCGGTAATCGAAATAATCAAAATGATAAAAATAACGAAGGACAAGTACATCTACTGACCAGTCCTGGTAAAACTTCAAATGGTGATATAAATTTCGATGAAGCTACGATAAAAAAATATGAATCCTAAGGTGGAATCGATATTGAAAAAGAAATCATGGAGTAGAAAATTAACAAACAAAGAAGTCATCAGAAAGAAGTAGCATAGCTAATCAGTACAATTTAAAATAATGCAATGGAAAATTGTTAGAATCACACGAGAATGGAACAAAGTCAAGCGTTCAAAATGATGGAAAGAAAATCAAAAGTTTTAGAGGAAAATAAGTAGATTAAGAAGTAACAATTCGAAGAGAATCTGTTGTCTCTCAAAGATAAAAATGAATATGAAGGTGTGGAGATTGAATAATTAGAAATTGAATTTGCCACAGGTGGGAAATTCAGCTAAAAAAATTATAATAACCTTAAAATCAATAGGAATACCAAAAGAAACAAACAGTAAATCTCAGATGTATTTAGGAACACAATCAAACTACTCCAACGTCTTAATATTGACCCCAAAGAGGTATGTCTTATTTCCCAAATAATTAATATAATTCCCATATGGTGTTAGTTTTGACTTATTATTGAATTATTTTTTGAAATTTAGGTGATGACAACGAAGGTTTTTAGTACCAAGCCATTTGAAAAAGAAAACTCATATTTGTTTTTTTAGAGAGTTAAAGCTAATGACTATGATTAAGTAGCATTTTTGCTGAAGTACAGCAGGTATCTTGTCTATGATTACGATTATGTAAGCCACAAAAACTGATTGAATTTGTGTACGAATTGGATTTTATTTGAAATTATTTTAAATAGTTATTCATGACACCATTACACTGGTGTTGCAAGAGAGGATTCTTTAAAATGGCTAAGCTCTTAATAGATTATAATTCTGATCTAGACGCTGAAGATATGGTAATATTACCTTTTTTTTAATTTGTTTGCTTTATTTAAACTACGTTTTGTGCTTGAAAGATCGGAAGAACACCTCTTTTCTTCGCTGTTGAGCAGAATTTTGAAGAAATCATTGAGGTAATATCGATTTTTCTTCTTATATTTTTATTAATATTTTTTATAATAATCCTCTAGTTACTCTTAGTTAACAAGGCCAGTCCTTATAAGACTAAGTACGCAGACTATTAAGGAATAGCTAAGTCTTATGTTGTTGAGAAAATGCTGAGCGTTTGCAGAAGGGTAATTAATATCATTTTAATTCACTAAAAAAATTATGATTTATTTAATTGAAAAACAGTTGCATTGGGCAATAAAGTTGAATCCAAATCCAAACAAAGCAGAACAATGGAGAAAAGAAATCTAAGTAGTCTATTCAATTAGGCAATAAGAATAAACTAAAGACGAAGAACTCAAAAAGAAAAAAACATAACATTGATTTATACAACTAACTGGGAGATTAATTTGCCCTGGAGATAATTCTTAAGATCTACATGAGCATCCCTTAAGTATTAATCTATCCTTAGTCTTCATGATTATTCACACATGTTCAATACAAAGAAAAGTTGGCAACTTGTTTTAAGGAGAGCTTCCCTCTAAATAAAGATTATTTTGAAAATGAAGATTCTCTTTTTAAAAAAAGTTCAATGTATTTTTTCGTGTAGACATTTTTTCCACTTACATTAAACAAAGATTATCATTATTAAATTGTTTTCTTGAAGGGAATGCTTAGTGTTTGTTTTTGCATAAATAGAGCATTAAACAGCCAGTTTATTTATTTCTTTTAGAACTCTTAGCATTTTTCTTCTTTAACTGAAATGAATACGATTGAAATGTAAACAACAAATGAACTGTTGGAAATAAGATTCTTATTTTTTTTTTTTCATTCCAACTTGAAAGCTAACTTAATGTTCATTGCTGCGAGTTCGTTAGTGAGATATCTGAGAACGAATGGAATCACAACTTTAGAGCATTCTGTGTTCACACATTTTCTGCATTTGGGTTTAGATTTCGAGACACCTTTGTTGTAAGCGTAGAAGTTATCCTGTGCCTCTCCACTCATGAGATTCGTGTGCAAGTATGTGGAGATTAAAGATCCACAACTATTGCAGACATATCCTTCTGAGTAGTCAGAACAGTTCAAGAATCTATCGTGAAGGCAGAAGGCTATACCATGGGAAATCAGCGCATCTCTTTCCATTTCACCCATTCTAATACCACCTCCACGTTTACGACCTGTGAAAATAGAAAAACAAAGAAATAGTTAGGAATCTAAGAATTAGGTTCTTTTTAGGATGATGCCTGATATGATTGTTGTATTAATAAAGTACCTTTAATAGGCTGTTATGTCAGCATGTCTACTGGTCCAGTCGAACGAGCTTAAGCTTTATCAGAAACCTGAAAAAGAAGAAACAGCTTATTTAATTGAAAAATTGGACAAAATAAGTATTACCATGTGACGAAGACGCTAGTAGTAGACAACTCCAAGGTAAATATCGACTTTCATCTAGCAGCCGTATGTGCCACTGTACATAACTTCGTTTCCATAATAGTTATACCCATGCTAAGCAAGTTGCTTGCCAAAATATTTCACGATATCATCATCTTCGTAGTTCTAAAATGGCTGAGTTTCAAGGATATTTCCATTCAAAGCTCCACTCTTTCCTGCCATACTCTCAATAAGCATACCTATGTTTGAAAAAAAGTAGTTATTCTATCAATTTTGAAGTTAGTTTGGTGTAATGCACTACCTATTGTCATTCTGGAAGGGAAAGCATGAGGATTGATGATAATATCTGGAGTTATGCCTGTTTCAGTGAATGGCATATCGATTGAAGGCCATAGAACTGAAAGGACACCTTTTTATCCATGTCTGGATGAAAACTTGTCTCCAATAATTGGATTACGAGGAATTCTTATTCTGTATTCAATTCTAGGTTCTTTAGTTTTTTCATCATGCACAAGAGCAATACCGTCAAGTCTACCAAGCTCAGAGTCTTTGTGGTAAACCGTTTTCATGGTATTTTTTTAAGTATCGTAAACCTAGAAAACAGGAGTTCCTTTTTTTATCACTGAACCAATAGCTGGAACACCATCGCTCTCCAAACCCTCTGCAATCTAACTTTCTAAAAAACACAACAAGAAACAATATTGTCAGGTCATCTTCAACAAAGATGAATAAGAATAAGAACATCTAGTTTATTGCTTTTCAAATCAAAATAATTGAATTATTTTTATCTTTTTACTGTCTAAATTTTTAACTTGATGGAGCATCTTGAATTTCGATTGTTTTTCCTTGTTAAATTCAGCAATGTCATAAGAGTAATTCTTATAGACACAGCCATGCCCAAAGCCTCTCTCATATGAAGATTTATTCAGAATCATAGCGTCCTCCATGTCATAACCAGTATAACTAATAACTGCAACTACTGCATTTGTTCCAGAAGGATAATCTGGAAGTCCATAACTTTCAGGTTCCATGCCTTTAACCATGGGGATTTAACCATTGAGTAGACGATATATACGATTGTCAAATCTATATGGGAAGTTATGCATGGAAGTACCCATGGTTTATTTAGCCATCTAGCATTGATACATGTTTCTGGGTGATTAATTGTAGTTCAAAAACGGGATTTAAGAAGGTAAAATAGAGAGAATAAACGAAGGTGACAGCTCTTAGTATTCAGTGTCATTTCTGATATCTTCTTCAAGACATGCGATGGATAAATGTACTTATTCAAATGGAGTGATCCACTCGAGAGCATTTAACTTCAAATGCTTAACTGGACGCACAAATCTAGCTTCAGTCGTAGCAAGATAAATCCCAGGATAGATATTCTGTTTGTCTAATGCTGATTTTGGCACATATCCTATTTCTAAATCAGCTGGGATGAGTTTTCCAGGTTATTACATGATTTTTAAGTATTTCAAGGACTAACAGAATGTAGCAGCGTTCTTTTGTTCTACATATCCGATGACTCTTCCGTCGAGCATCACTGTTACTGAAGTTGGAGGGAATACAATCGATAAATCATTAACTGTTGGATTCATGCCAATTTCAGTTGCAAGTTTGACTAAATCACAGTGAATACTAGCATCATATCCTGGTCTTGTTAGAGGTTTGCAAGATTGAGAGATATGATTGAGCAACCCACAAGGTCCACCATCAGGTGTATGTACTGGACATAGATAGCCCCAATTCTCAGGGAGTAATTTTCTAACAGTTGTGGTTTTCATTTCTGTGAAATAAGCACCTCTGTGGACACTTCTAAAATGACTCAAGAATCTCATATTATTCAGCTTATCAGCGATAATCGTGAATCCTTTTGCCTATTTTAAACAAATATCAAGGGTTAATACAGTTCAAATACTAAGAAAAACAATCTTACTTGCATGAGATCAAGTCCAGTTTGTGATTTCAAGTTACCAGTTGACAGGAAATATTCAATTTTATGTCCAACTGAACCCTAGAACTCAATAGCTTTTTTCAAATACTAGATCTAGGTCGTTTTCACAGCTTCTTCTGCTCTGGAACCGTCTTTGAACACCTTCGCACGAATTCCAAGTAGCATTTCTTCAAGACGCTCACGAAGAATCATCAGATAAAGATGACCTGGAAGGAGAATTTCTTGATTTTGCAATGCATCTAAATTATCTGGACTGATTTCATCGCTTACTAGAGCATACAACTTGCTAATCATAACACAAATCGTGTTGATTTTATCGTTGTTATTGTTCAGATGCACACAAATGTTCTCATTAATAAAGATCTCTCCGACTTATCTATCAGTAACTTCTGGATTTGTGATGTTCAAAACAACTCTGAAGTTTTTCCCCAAATGAGCGAGACACTCTTCTCTAGTATTCAAGCTCATTGCTTTGCTTCCTCTGATGAGCACTTCAACTCTGTCGCTAATTGCACTTTTACTGCTTTGGCCTTTCACAAGCTATTAGGATAAAACCAAATTTATTATTCATTTTTTTTTCCTAAAAATTTCGTAATTTAATTTACCTTATTGTAGATCTGAAGATCTGAAATATCCGCTAGTGCCTTGAGGATGACAATCACTGGAATCAAGAACTCTTGCTTTCTATGCAGAATCCTTAAGAAAACTGAACCATCGGAGACATAATGAAGAGTGATCGTTTTCGAGAAAAGATCTTCTCTGACACATTTCATCTGAACTGCAAATGGAGTGTAGTTTGGTCCTCTGTTAATATATCCAGCACGAATGAAAGCGATAGGGTAGTTTCTCTTCTGGAGAATAAGCATACGGACTATTTTTTCATTTCCGTTGACGATGAAGTAACCTCCGAATTCATTGCAATCTTCGTGCGCTTTGACGAGTTCTTTAGGTGTCATTTTAGCCAAATGGCAGTGATCACTACGAACGATAATAGGCACATCTCCAAGTAAGATATTAATGCTTTCTGGTTTTCCCCCATCGATGCTACGAGCTATTTTTGCTAAAAGAGGAGCCCCATATGTTTTTCTCGCAATTCTGCACTCTTCAGGCATAAGCTTATTATCTTCACCAACTCCTGACTCAGCTCGTGTGGGGTATCTATTGTATCAAAATCAAAAAAAGAAGAAGTTCAAGGCTGAATTCTAATAGATATTAGGGAAAATAAGCTCATAATATGAAAAACATCAAATAAATTAAAGTATTTCTGTTGTACGTAATTTATAGATCCTCAATCCATATTTTCATAGATTTGAAGGGCAAGTAGCTTTGTCTATATTCTTCTGTACGCTGCTCCTTGATGATTTCTACAGATGACAGATACTAAGTGACTTTCTTAAGGCCTTCATCATAGATGTAGTTAAACGAATCGACATGCCCGAATGATGCTTATTTCAGTTTCTTAGCGCTATCCAAGTTTGTCTATTTAGCCCTAGATACAAAATCTTCTACAGATATCTTCTCTTTCATGTTTTCTTTAATAGCCTTGTTTCTACTTATGATTCTCTCTCTCTCTTAAACAAAATCTTATTATTATCTCGATTTAGATTAATTATTATCTGTGAATTTTGTTTGATAACCCCGCAAACAATTTCAAACAATTAGTATCTTTAATTGTTTTTTTGGAAGGACTACCAATAAGATTATCCCAATCTACTGATTTGTTTTGATAGTGTTTATTTAATCTCTAGTTCTTATTAAATAAGCGATATTTTTGGTTTCTCTATTTTTGATTCTCTCTTGTCCTTTTGTAGCAACAAGATAATTGATTTGCTTTTTTATTGGAGAAATGGATAATCGTAGCAAGATTTCATTTATTCAACTTTTTCTAGATATTAGATTGTTCCCATTTATCAATACGATCTTTTTTCTGAAATATCATTGATTATCATTTCAATAAAGAACTTCATCACATAATATGAGATTCTCATTTGTATTACTGCATAAGTACAATTAAGGAGTTAAGGTTGTATTTTGATTTGAATTTTGTGATTTGATTTGATCAATTAAGAAAATAATGTAAAAAACTCCCCTCCCCTAAATTTAATAAATATATGCAGCCGCTTCCATCTTATACTATTCTTATTTTCCTTTTAAAAAAACAGCATTAATAAAACAGTTAATTTTGTAATAACTACTAAAAATATTTCTATATTCAAACTAATCTTTCCCTATCAATCTTTTTTCCCCTTTATTCCTACTCAAAACCTAGCATGAAGGGTCTCAAATTCTTTTATTAATCTTATTTTTCAAAGATAAGTTATGATTTGAATATCTAATCCATGAATCTTTCTCCATTTAATCGAAAATAAGTAAAGTTTTATTGACTTGCAATTTATAAAAATATTCTATTTCTACTTAACAAATTTATTTTCATGTAGAACATAAAATCAAGCCTTGTAGATAGGGTAAACAGGCTCCTTGAGGATACCGCAGACACCAGCTCCAGTTTCATCAGACTTAGCAATCTTGACGTATCCATCGAGACCCCAGTCAGCGCCCCAGGAGTTCTTGACTAACCAAGAGTCAGAATCATAACCGACAGCGAGGACGCAGTGGTCGAGGAGTTGACCGCAGTATTTCTTGATAATACCAGACTTGTAGAACTAGAAGACAAGACTGTTAGCATCAATGCAAATGGGGACAGGGTTCTTATTAAGAGCAAGAGCAAGTTATTAGGGTTGTTTCTTTTGAACTTGGACGAAAGTAGATGGCTTGAAAACAACTGAAGAAGAATTGTAAGCGCATTCGCTGGTAACTCCAGTGTAAGGATAAGTAGCTTCAGTTTCGATACCATTAGCAACAACGTATTGGTAGGCAGGAGGGAGATCACCACCCTTGCATCCTTTGTTAGCAGTGGAGCAGTCAACGAGTTGTTGGGGTGAGAAACTAGTGAGATTACCAGTTTAGATAGCATAAACACCCTCAAGACCACCGATAGTAGAGAAAGCCCAGCATGCACCGCATTTACCTTAGTTCTTAACAGAAGTAACGGCATTTTAATTACGCCAGTCAACAGATGGAGCAGGGACACCGTTAAGAGTCAAGACAACATCACTAGTGGGGATGGGTGAGTATCCCTTGAAAAAAGCACCGAACTCTTCTTAGGTGTACATAGCGAACCTGTTGATGGCGTTGAGAGTACCCATATTTTCGGCATTGAGATTCTCGATAAGATCCTTGTTTTCGTAGAAGATAGAGCGTCTGTATTGAATAGTTTCTTCGTCAGCGAGTCTGATGTTGTACTACTTCATCCAAGCAGAGAACTCGTCATTCTGAGAAGAGCGTAGATTTTGTTGAGGAGTTGAGTTAGCAAGCAGCAAAGCGCCGATGCTCAAGGTTAAAAGTAGACCTCCAATAAGCAATTTAGAAGACATTTATTTTTTATTATTTGAATTTGTTTTGTTATTAAAAGTATTTCATTTCTTTTTCAAAGTTTATCCCTTATTCAAAAGGACGAAAAATAATCTTTTATAAATAATTTAATTATTTCTTTTATAAACGATTTGACGTATCTCCTAGATTAATTTTATTGTCCTTTTCCGGTTTATTGGTAAGACATGCTGATGATTGACTGTCTGATAAGAAAGGATTGAAATTAGGAGGGGAAAGTATAAAAATAATTAGCCATTTCTTAAGATATAAAAGTATTTTTAGTTTGGATTGATCTAATCAGGTATGATTCACAAAAGGAAGAATAAGAGCTGCTCCTTGAAAGAAAATTATGGCATAGTCAAAATAAAACTAGAGAGAATCAGTTTTTTGTTTTATAATCGTGATAGAAATGAGAACAGTACTCTCAAAACCATAAGGTAAATGGCTATTTCCCTTAGCAAGATTTTGCAATTCTTCCTTCGCTACAAATACCAAATTGACAAGAAAAACTTATTAAAAGATATTCCCCTTCACCCATACATAATTATTAATAGTCTTAGAAGTATTAAATTCTCAAGACACAATAAAATGATTAATTCTTTTATCAACGATTTTAATTATGCAAGAATTTAGCTAATGTAGGATTTAAGTGCTGATAGCATCACCTGATAAAGATACTAAATTAAAATTGCTTAAAAAAATTTAGAATCTATGTAAAATTATGTTCATAAGTTTATAAAAAACGCATAATTGCATATTGTAGTTTCAAATATAAAATAAAGATTAGTAATGAAATTATTTTGATTGGGATAAATAATCATAAAAAAGAGAAAGATTGAAGTAAATAAAAAAAGATCTAATTAATGTAAGATTCAGGAACTTCCTGATTGTTTTTAGAACTTAGATGGTTTAGTTGGATCGTGTTCACTGAGGAATATTAGAAGTTTAGGGTTTTTTAGGCATAACTTGAGGAAACTAATCATGATTGTTTATTCCTGTTTATATTTAGTTTTTCCTTATTTTATCCAGTCGGCAGTGTGGAACTCAAGAAAATCACTGAAATATAAAGAGAATAGCGGGTGAAGCATAAGTCGCTTGATGGAAGCATGCGTGTAAGAGTTGCTTGAAAGATATGCTTTTAGATTAGATCTGAGCTCATTTTGATCAGATGCTAGAGGATTTGAATTCTTCAAGATAGAATTTGAAGATTCTGAACCTTTTGGACTGCTGTCGCTCTAGTAATGATAAAGGTAATTGATTTATGTTTGAACTACCTTGAAGAATTATTTAATCACATTCTTAGAAAAGTTAAATTTCTTGCAGCGGCGCATTTATATTAAAATCTGCTGTTCTTCTCTGTCAAGACTATTTATGAGCTTTTTCTTGTAGTTAGATATTAAAAAGAAAGATTTTCCTGCACTCTAAGATCCTGAGATTTTGTCTTCATCAATTTATGTTTTTTGTTCTTATTTTTAGTGTAACAAAGGCTAAGAAGTTACTTCTAATTAGATTGATTCAGGTGTGGAATTCTGTGATAATCTTTTGCTTGAATAATTAATAACGTTATCTGATTTTTCAGTATTTTGATTCCCAATAGAACCAGTTGTGCAAATTACCGAAACAGATTCATTTTGGGGATATTTTGCATTTTTGAAGAAGCACATTGATGTTTATGATTTGAGATGATTTCTAAAATTATTCTCTCTTAACTCAATCCTTTCATTCTTCTCAAATGTTGAGCTGCTGTCTAGATCGGATTTTTTATTTAATGAAACTCTCTTTTATCTCAAAATATCTCCATTGAAATTCATTGGAGACTGTATTGTTTTCTATGAATCAATTTAATTCTTGGGTATTTCAGATTGTTTATCAAGAGGGAAACTAACAAACTGCTAATTGATGTTTATAATTGGTGTAATAGCTTGAGATAAAGTAGTTTAAGGTATTGTAACATTGGTTTAGTTGAAGATGTTTTGGCAGGAAGTTGAAGGAAATATTGCATTCTTTTATTGTTATGATGCAAACATGAAATTTTGGTTAGGAGTAAAGTTTTAAATAGGGAAGTAATTGTTAGTATTTTCCAAAGATGGAGCACTGAGGTGCTGAAAAAGTTAGTGGTTTTAGATGAGTTGCTGATCTAATAGTTATTTGTGCTGCTATTCTAAGTAATTCATTTAAGTAAAACTGTTCAATAAGTTGAAGTTAGGATTGAGAAATTCCATTGGCTTATTTGAAATATGTGAGAAATCTTATGGAGAGACTAAATCAAAAGTATTTAATGTCAAACTTCCATGCGGATTACAGTTAGATGTTGAATAAGGAAAGAGCATTTCCAAGATCAAGATGAAAAGAAGGGTTATTTGTTCTTTTGCCTAGTCTAGTTGAGATTGTTTATCTTTCTTTGTCAGCAGCTAGCTTAAGCGTTTTTGATTAGATTAATTATTTTTTTCAAATAGTAGTCTGTTTCATAACACAAGGATTTTAACACCACATCTCTTCTTTGATTCAGGTAGAAAACTTCATTACTCTCTCATTCTTATCTGAAATGATAAAAAAAATTTCCACTGTTTCCCAAGACCTCGGAGATCTTTGTTGAATCAGAGAAATTAAAATAACCTGAGATGCATATTAAAATTTTTGAAATTATGGCCCAGCCTGTGAGTAAAAGAGAACGGAGGTTTCAGGGGAAGTAAAATAGGAAGTGATTCTTGAACAATCTTAAATTCAATGGGATTCGAGAAAAAAAGAGCTCAAAATGGGAGTATTTTTGGGTAATACAAGGAGAAAGTAGCATTTTTGTAGAAAATCTAATGGATTTCCAGATGAATTTATCAAGCAAAATTAGTTGGTTAAAGTAAACAAGTCTTAAATTCGAAGCACGGACTATTAATTTTTTGGGCTAAAGAATAGCTTTAAGGGATACTAAGTAACAATTATAATATGTTCATATGTCAGCTTACACTTCAAAATAACACATGATATCCAAAGGAATCATGTTGATTGTAAACTTTAAATTACCCAATCATCTCTGATGGGATACTCGCCAAATGACACTGTGACTATCGAAATCTAACTCAAGAAGTAAAGCAAATTACGGCTAATAACAAGAAATCTGTGGAGAATAATACTCAAATGGAACATTTTTACCTGACTTAAAAAAACTGTAACAAAATAACCATATTCATAAACACAATTTTAGATAATAGGAACCAGATCCAAATCATAAAATTTTTCGTAGTTTCATAAATAATGGCACATTCTTTTTGAAGTTTTTAGTACACATACATACCCTCCTTTCGAGTGTTGTTGACCAAATTATATGAGGCAGAAAAACTACGATTTAATTGTTCGTTCATTGAAAAAAATCCTTACAATTTTTCATTGAATTATTTGAAATATCCAATAGAAATTTTACCAAAAAGTAGCAATGAAAATATTATCTAGAAGAAAAAAAAGGACAAACCTAGTTACTCACATCCAAAGAGGATTAATCTCTTTTGAACAGATCAGACAAACAAAAAATACTAATTAAAAAAGTTTATGAAATTACTTATGTAAAGGGGAGGTTTTCTCCGATCCCCCTCACTAGAATTCAGATAAAATTAAAGGTAATTTGTTTCCTCGAATTAGTGAGCAACGCTGACAATAAATCGATTCATTTACTTGAATTTTGGTAAATTCATTTAAAAAGAAAGACACTTTTTAGATCTCTTTCTACTGAAGAAATACGCAATATTTGTTTGTTTTATTAAGATATTATGATTTCTTAATCGTTTATTAGCAAGTTCTGCCAAGTTGAGTTAAACATTGAAGGATTGAAATAGAAAGTAACTTGTAAAATAACATCAGTAACAATCTTTCCAATAAAAAAGAAGATAATTAAGGAATTTCATAAATTTGTCTTGCAGATTAGCAGAGATGAATGAGATAAATAATAAGTTTGTAAATTGGATAGGATAGTCAATCTCACCATTAAATATTTTTAAAACACAGCTTTCTCAAATATTAGCCAGCTTTAGTTTATGGCTATCCAATTAACTATTATGGTAGGTTGCAGGATTATTGAATTTATTATTTCTAGACTTACACTTTTAATAATAATGGACAATTGTATTCAAACTATGGATTTAAAACTCATAAAATCGAGATGGAAAGTAAAAAAGTTAAAAGAGAAATTGAAATGCAAACCTAAACAAAAAAAGAATGGTATTTTCTTGTATTTCAAAGACAATCTTACAATATCCTTACCTCTATTCTTTCATCGATGTAACCAGAAAAGAAATACATTTAGAAGAAATTAGATTCTTTAATTAATCTAGCTTGAATAAAAAATCACCTGAATAATTAATTCCCCAGAGTAAATTGCGTTTGTCTGGTTCATACTTTTCATTATTCCTTCTTTTGCAGTGATAATTTTGGCGATTTCTAAAGAAACCAATGGTTCAAGCATGCAAACTCGATCGTTTCACTTCAAACAAACAATTTAGGAATATGCCATCATGGTTAATACTGTTAGCACCTCCATGAATTTCAATAAATAACAATATTGAAATTTTTATTTAGAAACCAAAGCTCTTTTTTTTTAAGGATAATTTTGATTTTCAGCTGTTTAATCTAGGTCAAGTCAACTTCAAATTTGTTCTATTGTTAAAATAGCTGCAATTCCACATGATTCGATCGTCTGTGATTAAGAATATAGCTAAAATAATCTTAGAATTATAATAATATCATTTAGGTTTTTAAAGGATCTAATGTTTAAAATTATTCTTAAATCTTTCTTTTCTTTTTTGAAAAAAAATTCATAATCATTTCAATTATGGTAATATATCCTTTAGAGTTTCACTATTAGAAACGACTGAACAAGTAAAATAGCTAACAAAAATGTTTCAATAATTTGTGTTAATCTTACAAGCAGTACTTGAAGAAACAACTCATATGATTGATACCAAATTTTACAAAAAATCTCAATGTGTGGGATGGATGACTGTCTCTGCCTAGTTTCTCTAGGTAGAAAGTTAATTTGATTACAAAAATAAATCATCAGAATTCATGTGGTTCTCTTGTAATCATCTATTAGCTTAGTTAAAACATCCGAAAAGAAGACCAGCTTAAATATTAAAAGTAGATAAGGAAATACAAAAGCCATTTTAAGAATCAAAGGAGTTTCAAATCTCATAGGCAAATTGAATTATTTGTCATATTCTAGCTGTAAAAACCATAGATTTGCTAAGATTAGTTTCGATGTAATTGCTATTTCAGAAGAAAAAACATTTTTAATATGATTGTTTAATTCTAATTCATGTACATTTATTGATTTATAAATATGTATTGTTTCAGAAAATAGAACAAATACCTTCCTATTACTCATCAATCGCATCATCGTCATCGTTAAATAAATTGCTTTTCTTTTTTCGATGATCACTTTTGCTGCTTTTGTTCGTAGTAGTATCCTTTTAAATGAGAACGCTAGTGTTATTTTCGAGTTATGAAGAAGAAGGAGATTACATCTTTTCTTTTAATTCGATATTTCGTGAATAATACTAATTTCCTAAAATAACAGCAAGAATAACATATCAAGATACAAATTGATTTTTAAATGCAAAAATATTGATTTAATGAATGCATAATATTATTGTTACTTGATTATTCACCATTATTCTGAATATCTCCTCTAGTCGTGTTTGAGATGATTATTTACTGTCGAATAGGCTTGAAGGTATCCATTTACTGATGCTAATTTGCCTTGAAATATTGTTAAAAAAGATAATTCAAAACTTTATTCTTTTCACGAAAAAAGTTATTTTCTAGTTATTATTTACTTGAATTATGAAAGGGAAAGTTGATCTCAAAGGAGATTATTAGCTCTAGATTTAATGAATTTGTGGTGATTATTATATGATTTTAGCAGACTAAGGATGCACGATTGAAGGTGAGAATGTCACTATCCTTGTTGAAGGTGAACTCTCATTTGATATACATTGTGAAGTTGAAAATTATTTATTGAAAATATCCCTCGAAGATCTATTCAAGTGAGAATCAGGTGTAGCTAAGAATTATGGATGGTAGAATCTAGCTTAGCTTGAATTGCATCTTGGTCGTGGAAATGCTGGTAGGTTTGTTGAAATAGCTGATTATTATGTTGCTGTTCCATGCGTTGTTTAGAAACAAAATGAGTTATTTAAGATCTTAAGAGGAGTCTGATTGTAGTTTGGAGTACTAAATGAATTGTTTTATTGAGGAATAACAATAAAGCTATTTCTGCTGTTGCTGCAATTACTTATGTCTAGTTGTGAGTGTTATTGGAGTAATTAAGATGGAAAATGTACTTCTCTGATAATTCTTGGGGATGCTTTGATCGTTACTCTCTTTGTGTATCTAACTCTAGTTTCTTCTCTTAAAACATACCTACCTTAAGGAGATTACTACACAAGACGAGCTTATTATGAAAACGGCACTTAGAACAGCTAATTCGGTATGTTTTACTGGAATCTAGAATTATTTGTTTGCACAGTTTTTTGCATAGATTAGCTAGCATCTTGAGAAGATCTTCGATAAGACAGTTACAAATCATTAGCTGGAAGAATCAAAGGATCTATTTTTTTTAATGGACTTGAAGGTAATGTCCTTTTGAATTGCTTTTTGTTATCGTCTTCCGTTTTACGCTAAAAATCCTTTTGAGTAGTTATAAGATTTGACTAAGTTTATCTGTGATAGATGCTACTACTCCCTGCAGGTGAATTCTTAGCAAGAGAAGTTACGGGAATCTATGCAGAAGCAGTGTCTTAATTACAAGGATATTCTTTTTTAGAAAAATTTGAAGATTGAGTCTCTTCAACATGATGTTATCTGTAACTATCTTGTTTCAACAGGTACTCAAGTCTCTAATTATGCTGTATTAAGTCAATTCTCTATGAAGGTATTTTTCCTTATTGAGAGTGCTAAGAAATATTAACTTGAGTGAAGGGTGTTTTATCAGCTTGAAGTTATAATTATAACCCATGGGAGTTTAATGATGGAGAGTTGGAGTCCAAATTATTAGAGATAAATCCAGTGTTTTCTGTTGGTATTTGCTCTGAAGAAGCATGTAAGTTTGAAGGTTTGAGATCATTGTTTGCTGTAAACTAACCTCCTAAATTCGAAGGAATAATTGATTAATTATTGCCAAAGGTACAATTATTTCTAGCAGCTAGCATTTCAGCATTATCAACTTGTTTTGTATTATTGATTTTTTTTATGGAAATATGATAATCTTATCTGTTACTAATCTAGCTATTCTATTCGTTTCCCAAGCCAACAGTAGTTTTCTTGTTATCTTCACTCTTAGCATCTTATAATCTTGCATCAATTTAGTCTTCAATGCCATTTCTAGTATCATTATGCTTAGCATTTTATCCATGTGATATTATATTCTGCATCGCTGTAATCCCTGTTGCCCATGTCGAAGCTGTAGCAGAATTGCTCATCATATTAGGGAATAATTATTATTTCCCTATCTAACTGATTGTTGCAGCAGCAGCAGCAGAAGGAGCAGCATCAACTAATCCAAGTTACTTTTTAGATCTATCATCTCCACCATTTAGTTGTTCTAACAAAAACATATCAGAAAGCACTGTCCCATGATTATTGTAAGAAAATTACTCATGATCTTTTTATTCAATTTGCTTCTATCCAACAAGAGACTATTTATCATCATTTCTGATATTTTCATAATTCTTTTGATTTTCAAGGAACGTCGTACTTGAAAGCGGCGTATGGAAGTTAGAAACTGCAGTCATTTGCTACGATTGAGATTAATTATGGCTTAAGTCCTAGGGAATATGACTATTATTTAGATTTACCTATTATTACCCGTTAGTATTCTAATTTACTGAAATTAAGCTAGGAAGACTGCTAGAGTAAGCATGGTTAGTAGTGTCAGAAATGAACGATTGCTATTTAACCTATTCTGATTGTTGAGAAGTATTAGAAAATGCATGCAATTCTTTTTTTAAAGCGTTTTACTGCTCTGATTGAGCTTATTTTGAATTGTCTTCATGTTTAATCTGCTAAGAAAGAACTTATTAGTCTGTTAATGTTCCTTTTAACTGCAGATTAGTCTCTGTCTACTTCTCTTTCTTTTAATTTGATAGTCCATTGATCTCTTATTGTTCATTCTACAAATTAGAAGTTTATTCCTTCTCAGTGATAAATTGATCATAAGTTTATGTGTCCTTGCTGCTAGCATCTACCATTTTCTTCTCCTGTAAACTCTAGAACCTCCTTTGTTCTTCTAACACCTTCAAAGAGATAACTCTTAATTTATCTTACTCCTAATCATATTCCCTTTTCTTTTACAATAATGCCTCATCTTCATGCCCAATTTTGTCAAGTATTTCTTTTTCCTTTTAGGTTAACTCCTCTTGTCTTCTTTCCTTATCTTTCAATGTTCTCTCTTGCTCATCGTTTAATCTTTTTTATGTTTCGTTTCTTTGTATTTATTCAACTTCCATCTATTTTTCTTAATCTATTATTAATAATAGTCTTTATTGCTCCATCTTTAGCTCGTTTAAACTTGTCTCTTCCGCTTCGATTCGATCTTATTGTCTCTTTTCATATTCTTGCATATTCAATTCCTACTGCATGTTTTCTTCTTCTTTTTCTTTATTTAACTTTCCTAGTTTTTCTTCTTCTTCTAGCCCATGTTATATTCTCTGATGTTCTTTTTCTACTACTTATTCTTATTTCACCTTACTTTCTACAATACCTGGTTAGTTTCCTTCTTCTTATTTCTCTTTATTCTTCTTTTTCGCATGCTCAGTTTGTCCTGCTACTTTTAACTATTCTCGATCTTTCTTAGTATTATTCTCACTTTTATTTAATGACCTTAATCCATTAGGAAGTTGCTCACCAGTTCTCTTGTAAATAATCTCATCGATTCCTCTCCGTTATTCCTCTTATTCTGTCTAATTCCTAGCCTATTGAATTCAAATAATTGATTAAACATGTGTTTCTAAGCAAATAAATAATAACAAAAAGAAGAAGCAAGTAAGCACCTCTGAAGTCATAGTGATAAAGAATCCTTCACTTGATTGGTTTTTCATAACTGGACTTAGTTTAATATCCATCATATTGTCCTATTCAATGAAATTATTGTTGCTTTAAGAATGTCCTTCATTCTTTACAGTAACTTATCCGTCTACTTATGAATGCTCAGCCTAGAGATTTCCATCTATTTAGTTCCTAAGATATTATTCTTTTTTTGTGCTATTTCCTTTATTATCAGATAACAAAATTACAGTTTACTAATCATTTTCATCTTATTTTTCAAGCATTTCTTTGCTCTCTATTTATCCTGTGAGAGCATCTTGTATTGATTTCCTTCTTTCTGCTTTCTATTTCAGCCTTGTTTGCCTAGATAAATTAGAATCCACCTTTAACTTCTCTCCTTCCTCTTCCATGTTTGAATCTTTTGTCGTATCTTTCTTCCCATCAACATTTTCTCTGTCTTCCTTGGAATGATTTATAAGGTGTTATTCTAATTCTCCTTTTTGCTCATTCTACAAGAGGGATTGATTTAAGGTTTTATGCAACTACTCTTCAAACTCTTCTTAACAACTCCTTTAGTCTGACTAAGCCTGTGCATTCTTTTCACTTTCTTGTGGAAGTAATAATCTACCTTATTTTACAATCTCAGTGTGATCATGATCTAACTCCATTTCATCCAACACAAAATCTGCAAGCATATTTGATCCATTTATGTCCCCTTAGCTCTTACTACAGCTGTTACTACTACTACTTTTGCTATTACTATTACTTTAATTTCCATTCTTATTAGTTCTCTCTGAAACTAAATTTCTTTCAATTCGTTATGCAATACGCTTGAGCTCTTCTTCACTGTAATATTTCAGATTCTTATGATTTCTCTCCTCCTCATTAGCATGCTGCATGCTTCCGAAAGTTTCAGCATTATTATTCTCCCTTGTTTGTTCATTTTCTAATCCAAAATAATCACAACAAATTTCTTTTTCTTCTTCATTCAAATAATAAAATAAATGTTACCCATAAATTGATTAGCTTCTTGTTGATATGGTTCTATTGGATTTTGAGGGGATATATCTTGATCCATGACTTCGTTTCTCATATGATCATTCTCATCTTCTGGAACACGAAACCCTGGTGCAAGTGCATACTAAATCTTTTATTTTATAAAAAAAGATGTTAAACAACATTCTAAGCTAAAAATAGTCTAAAATATAAGTAAATCTACGTTATCTTGCTGTGAAGGTCCTAGAGCGACAATTTCTTTCTATTTGCTTTCCAGGAAATTCAGTTATGAAAGCATTTGCTGTTTAATCTACTTAATAGAATCTAGAACAACATTTGATTCTTCTAGATTAAGTTCTTCCTCTACAGCTTCTTCTTCTTTTTAATCAAATTATTGCTCTAATTACGTAGGTGTCAGTGTTGGTGTTGTAGATAAAGGAGTTCTAGATGGTTATGATAAACTTTAATCTCTCGAAATGTCTCTCCTTCCTCTTGATTTCCTCATTCTGTAAGGTATCTCCTATTGGGCTATCAATTAATAATTAGCTATTTCACTACGGATACTCTCTAATTCTGCTTAGCAGGCACTTTTATTTCTTTAGAAGCTTAAGAGACTCCCTTCATCAGAAGGTTCTTTATCTCTGTTGGAATCTTAATTTATTCCTCCATCTATTTTAGTGTTACTATCTTCATCTGCAACATTATTCTACTGATTCATCCAAGATATTTGATCATTTTACACATTCTCATTTGATTCACCATACGCTATCCTTTCTGCTTCTAAAAATGAGCTATTCCTTTCATTTTACTCCCTTGAAAATGCACTAAATAAACTTTTTCCTTCTTAACTTTCACTGCCTTATTCGAAACAAATCCGCTAGTTTTCCTCCGATCCAGCAGCATTTTTGAGATGGTTTCTGTGAATTTTGCAGCAAAACAAAACAGAAATAAATCTAAGATGAAAATCCATTTGTAATTTTGATTATTACTTGCTTCTTTGATTGACTTTGAAGCGATTCACTGGAGTACCTGAAAACGATCTTAATCGTTCTTCTTCTTTGATGATATGCACAGGAATGAATCGAGCTGAGGATTGCTTTTAATTTAACTTTTCAGCTCTTAATATTTACTCACTTTTATAAGAGTTAAAGCTCACCCCTAAATCTTCTTCTTCTTTCAAGAGTTTGTCAATTTATATGTGTTTTTGTATTGAAATTTATTTAGATAATTTTGGAATTATTGACTTTCTCTTGCTGTTGCTGTTATCTTGATTGGAGAATATATTCGGCTTGATGAATTCTTAACCAGATTGTTGTTAGTCGCCATGTTGATTTGCTCTTTTCTTATTCGCTGACACAACTTACACTTTCAATTCTTGATTAGATCCTGATCCACTTTCTTAACCAGACAATTTCATGCTGAATGATTTCTGCTCGAAATGAGTCCTCGGAATATATTCAGAGAATCGTTGAACCGCATCAGGTTTATCTGAGAACTTCAGTTCATAGTTTTCTCGAAGTTCAATTGTGTTCTAAATATCATAAATCAAGAGTCAGACAAATTATAATATTCTCAAAAACAAACAATGAAAAGCTGTTTTACTTTCCTTTCCGTTTTTTCATTTGAAGAATCCCCCAACAGAATAGATTTAGGTTAATTTTTTCTAGACTTTGTCAACGATTTCTGCGGTTGTTGTATGGAGTTTCTACTAAACGCAATGATCCCTTAACTTTTTGAGAATTATGATATTTTAGATAAAGACTAAGAATTGTCCTTAAAAATAGAGGTTCCTAATAAAGAACTTCCTCCTGGGCTACTACTTCTCAGTGAAGATCTTTGCGGAGATTAAGATTATTAATCGATTAATCCAACAGCTTTAAGTGAATTGGAATACTAAAAGTAATTACGTTTCCATGATGAAGCAGATGTATTTTAAAGACCTGCACCAGTTAAAGATAGATCTAAATAGAAATTATATTTTTAAGTATCTAATGGCATTTATTTGTAAATTGGTGAGGAATAGGGATGTAAAGGAGTGTCTCTATTGATAAAATTAGTTTAATTTTAATGGTGCTTGCTTCTGAATTGACCTGTGAAAATGGATAATTAAGAACTTAAATTAACAAAATTAGAAGAAAAATCTTGGGAAAAATTAATTCCCCAAAATAGTTTGAATAATTAATTTCGTTTTACATGTGATTTCAAATGGAAATGATCCATTCCCTTTTTGAATTATTTACACACACTTATTCCTAGAGAATACACCGAATACCCATTGCTAAGTATCTTTCTAATAAAACAGCCCTTTTCCTTCAAATAGCCCATCAGATAGGAAACCATCATAGACATCACCATTATGAAGATTTAATCTTCCCAAACCATGCAGATTTCCTTTGGAATAAGTTCCTACATCATATTTTCCATCAGTATATCGAAAAATCCCAAGATTACTTGGAGTGTCGTTAGAAATCACACCTAAGAATTGACCGCCATCATAGAAACATACCACTTCTAAACTCACACCTTATGTTTGTTTGTACTTCTGCGCTAAGTCGCTTGTAGAAGTTATGTATTTAAATACATCTATTTTAACAGAAAAATAAGTCAATTTTTTAATAAAAACTCCAAAAATATATCCTTAAACAACCCATCCTATTCACTAAATCTTACATGAAGGAGGGAGACCTTCTCCTTTTGAAATGACTCTGATAAAACTCCCATCAATATACATAGATAAAATCCATTTATTCTCTTCTACAAAATATTTATAGCAGTTCCCATTTAGCTTGCCTTCTTTCCAAAAACCTTCGTAGATATCCCCATTTGCAAATTTAAAAAATGCAGGACCATTCAGTTTTGCATCACGAAAAAATCCATGCACAAATCCGCCTTAAGGGAAGAAAAACACACCTTCTCCACAAATATTATCGCCTAACCATTCTCCGAAATATGCCTCTCCACTATCCCAGGAGAAAACACCTAAACCATCACGTTCTTAAGTTTACACTACATAGCCATGATAACTTCCGTTTTTATAGTCCAACAAAGCAATTTGTCTGCTCTATTGGAATTCTTAAACATGGTCTTATTCAACTGAAAAAATAAAAAAAATAAATATTATCGCAGATCATAACTATGTGTTTACAATATTGTATTTGTCTGCTCTCTCGTGAAGTTGTGGATGAAGGAGGTGTAAGTAGCTCGAATGCTGATTAAAAGCCTCTCTTTTTATGTTTGATCATTTATGATTGAAGCTATCCTATGTAGTTTTGTTATAGTTCTCCTTTTGTTAGATATCTTTGAATCCTGTTTTGTTGTTAAATTTCACTGGAACACTTTTCTCAATCTCTCTTCTTTTTGGGAATTTTCGAATTACTTGTTTATCTGAAAATCTCACGATACAATAAAACTCAATTAGTAATGCTGTCATTTTTATTTTATTTTGAGTATCTTGTATTTATTAACTATAACCAGCTAGTTTTGGTACTAAAACACTATGTTTCATATTCATCTTAAAATTACATTTAAAATATAAATTATTCTAACGATAAGTAACAAAACAGCATTTAACTTTAAATATTTTACTTTAAAGTAGAGATTATTTTTAATTTTCCTTAAAAAATATGGTGAATAAATGAAACAAGTATTGAAAATAAATAGTAAAAAGTATATTTTTTAACTCAAATCATTTATTATTTTTTTTTGTTTATTTATTAATATTTCCACAATATTAGTGTTAACAATAAGTGTGTGTGTTACTCTGAAAGTTGATTGATTCATATCTGAGAGAGACAAAATAACAAAATGAAGAATTAAATGATTTTTAAGATTAAATTGATATTCTTGGCAGCGCACTATGAGAATAAAGTTAGAGAAAGATTAAATCAAAAGGTTAATAAACCTTCAACTTTCTAGACAAATAAAGTACACTAGGGAATTACGATTTCCTCTGAAAAATATTATTCTTGCTTGACAAAAAAAAGTAAATAATTTACTAATAAATAAGGAAAACGAAACAACAAGGAAATGGAAGATTTAATAGTTAAAGAGATCTCCTGGTAAGGCCCAAAGATATGTTATGAAGGATTCATGAAATAATATAAAATGGAAAGAGATGAATTCGAGGAAGCTCAGGAACTGTAGATTAATCTATCTTCTTCATAAGTTCAGCAGAACACATTTGAAGATCTTATGAAGAGAATATTCAGTATCGCAGACGATCAACAAGCTGGTTAAATAAAATTCCCAAAAATAAAGAAACTGAAAGCAATAACTCAGGACTCTCTACTCATCAGAGCTGACTTTTTTGCTTGCTTTTCCAATTATCCAAGCATAAAAGAATTTGAGTTAGTCTGCAATAGTTCAGATATTGCCCACTCGTTTCTATAAGTCACTAAAACTATGACTCAAATTGAAAGAATTCTATGTCCAGATTACTTTAGTAGAAATGATGGTTTCTATACCGTTGAATCAAGTGCTTTCTATGCGGAGAGCTTAGAAAGATGGAATGGAATTGAGGATAAGATTGAAAATCTCAAGATATTGATTGAATCCTCCACTTTCAAGAACGCTATGGGGAGTTTACTCAAATGTTCTTCTATGAAATCGCTAGAAATGGATATTTTAAGTCTAGATTCCGTGAAGGAGAGCACTATTAGTCTAATTCACGTGTTACAAACAAAATGTATGAATCTAAATAAACTCCTTCTAAGAGTCTACATTGATGAACTCCTTCCTCCAATATAAATCGACTCTTTTTAACAAAAATGTGAGCTCTAATTGATTTATATTTCCAAATTCTTACAAGTTTCAATGCGGGAAATATTGAGATTTGGGAGTTTCCTTTTAGACTAATAATCAATTTAAATTTCCTCATTCTTGAAATTAAGTGAACAAGAACTGAAATTAGATTTCACAAATCGACTTCTCACTGATTGGTAGCTCATTGAAGATGAAGAAGATGTGAACGAGGGAGAAGGCAGTGATCTATAAGAATTACAAAGATTGCTGATGAAGATCTCCTCAAGTAATATTCAAAGCATTGAAATCAATTTCTCAAATTCTCAAACAATCTCTCCGACTCGCTGGGTGCGGATACTGAAAATTATATGTACAAATGAGAGACTTTCTTCAGTGAAACTATTTTGTGCTCATATCTCCCCTCAACTATCAGCTATGTCCCTAGTGAAGCTCATAAAAGTTAGGAAAGAAAATGCCTTGGTGAATCAATCGTATCTTAAAAACAAGAGCTTGAATATTACACTTCATTAGATGAGCCATAACGTTTTGAACTTTCTCATGGCCAGAAATTGCTTTAGAATAAATGCAAGTGTATTTGAAGAAATAGTCATCAATACTTAAACAATCATGGGTGATTTTGAACCCTTTTCTGTATATTTCGCAACTGATAACTTCCCTCTTACAAACATATTGATTAATGTCTGGAATCCAAACATAGACATTACTGATCTCCTTGTGACTTCTTTTGCAAACAAAAAAGCTATTTCTAGCTTGGCTGATTCATTTTGTCTTAAGCAAGATGTAACCTCAGAATATGATTCTACATAATTGATATTTTCGCAGCCAGTTTCAACTACTTTATTTTTGAGTATAAAGTATCTAGCCTCTGAGTTAATAAAAAACATTGGCATCAACGAAATACCTAAATATCTAGTCGACAAAATTGATAGGTATCTATTTTAACTCAGGTCTTACTCGTCAGTTACAGAAACACAAGAAGAATTTGAGACTGTACTGGAGAAACTGAAGTTCTTAAAATAACTATGGTAACTTGATAAAGCTGCTATTCAGAAATTAAATCTACCTTTTCAACTCTCTGTTTTCTTCAAGGTTATTGCTCCTTATTTACCTATCAATCCATTTATGGTAGCAGCTGATATGTATTACGAATGATAGAAATGTTTGTTTTTGCATATTAATAAAGAAGTTCAAATTATTTGATATTAACTAACTAACAGCTGCTAAAAATGCTATTTTTAAGGGATTATAACATTTTATGCTTTCTCATCTTGATTTGGAATCCAAAAATTTAAAGAAAATCAGGGAGGGGGATTAATACTTTTGATTAGACTCAAATATTCGGGATTGGTAGGCTTGACATTGCTGTTTAGAAAATATCGATTATTTATTAAAATAAAGAGAGAATACACCCTATTAATTTCCAAGTAATACCAGAATGTGAATAAGGGCTATTTCAAGCGAAGAAGTAAATATCGATTTGTCTAGTGAAAAAGGAAATACTAAATATGTGAATATCAAGGACAAGTACAGCGAAATTGTTTAAGCCTGTTAGAAGGTTGTGAACCTTTCAATAAATGTTTCTTATTCACTGATTGAGTAGGATACTTTAGATCGAGTAATAAATTATCTTTTCTACATCATTAAAACAAACCAATTTATGATTTATAAAAATATCTATTCTTATTTAGTTGTACTGTTATCATATTAAAATGGCTGCAAATGTATCAATAAAGGCAAAAATTAATCGTATTTTTGTATGGTTAAATGCTCAAGCAAACATATTAAATAGATCTTACTGTTGTTTTCCAAATTGTTAATTGTTTCTGCATCATCTTTATTTCCAATACAATGAAATAACGAAAATGATAATTAGAATTCCTTTTTGTTGTTTATTAAAATTTCCTTAATAAATATTAATGTTAACAATAAGTGTGTGTTACTTTAAAAGCTAATTGATTATCATCTTATTTTTTAACTCAATGAAGGGTTAAATGATTTTTAAGATTAAATTGATATCCTTGGCAGTGAACTATGGGAATAAAGCTAGAGAAAGATTAAATCAAATGGTAAATAATCTTTCAACTTTCGAGGCAAATAAAGGTCTCTAGAGAATTACGTTTTTCTTCTGAAATAATATTCTTGCTTGACAAAACAGATTGAAATAATTTACTAATAAATAAGAAAAACGAAACAACAAGGAAATGGAAGATTTAAAAGTTAAAAAGATCTCCTGGTAAGACTCAAAGAAGATAAGTTATGAAGGGTTCATGAAATAATATAACATGGAAACACTTGAATTCAAGGAAGCTCAGGAACTACAGATTAATCTATCTTCTTCATAGATTCAGCAGAACACATTTGAAGATCTTATCAAGAGAATATTCAATAGCACAGACGATCAACGAGAGGGTTAAATGAAATTCCCAAACCTAAAGAAATTGACAGCAATAACTCAGGACTCACTACTCATCAGAGCAGACTTTTTTGCTAGCTTTTCCAATTATCCAAGCATCAAAGAATTTGAGTTAGTCTGCAATAGTTCAGATATTGCCCATTCGTTTCTATAGGTCACTAAAACCATGACGCAAATCGAAAGAATTCTATGTCCAGATTACTTTAGTAGAAATGATGGTTTCTATACAGTTGAATCAAGTGCTTTCTATGCAGAGAGCTTAGAAAGCTGGAATGGAATTGAGGATAAGATTGAGAATCTAAAAATAATGATTGAATCCTCCACTTTCAAGAACGCTATGGGGAGTTTACTCAAATGTTCTTCTATGAAATCGCTAGAAATGGACATTTTAAGTCTAGATTCAGTGAA
>Ga0302271_10000687_pt1 | contig 33211 bp, 27 predicted proteins | sample III_Bog_N1_1_FD_198767 | JGI IMG/M metagenome (GOLD analysis project Ga0302271, IMG submission 198767) | Peat permafrost microbial communities from Stordalen Mire near Abisko, Sweden - III_Bog_N1_1 | ecosystem: Environmental > Terrestrial > Soil > Wetlands > Peat | place: Sweden: Abisko... | reverse complement strand
TCAACAGTAGTGGTAGCAATAATACCAACAATAAGAATAATAACAATTTCGATAATAGCGGTTGGGGAAATTTCGGCAGTAATAGTAACAACAATGCTACTAAGACAGCTAGTGATCCATTCGCTTAATTTGGTTTCTAATCAAACCCAACTCCGGCGAACAATGGCAACTCCAGCAATAACATATTTGAATAGTTTGGGTAATCAAGCACTTCTTAGGCAGCAACAAGCAGTAACAATGCGTTTGATGCTTTCAACTTCGCTTCAAGTGAGCCACCCTAGAAGTAGTAGCAGTAATAATAGTTTAACTCAAATCCAACTAGCAGCAACAACAACAGAAACTCTAATTAAGATGGAAATATATGGGAATTCTTTGAAGGCAACGATGACAACGCAAATAGCAATACCTCGCAGAAACAACAGGTGAGTAATATTCCAGCCAGTGATCTTTTTGGTTAGAATCCCAACTAGGGCAACAACTTCGCTGATACAAACTCTACGTTTTTGTAGCAATAATTCCAAATTGCAGCATAATTCAATTCTCAGAATTCATAGAAGGCAAGCAATCAACAACAATAACAATAACAGCAGCCATAGTAACTTCAGTAGTAGTAATAGTAGTAGCCCTAGCAGCCTCCAAGTGTAGACCTTTTGGACCTAGGGATGGAGCAGCCAGCAACTAAAAAACAGTAAACTGGAGCCTTTAATTTGCTTGACCTTGGGTTAACACTATGAAAGCAATCTTATTTGGATCTAATAGGTTTGGAGAGAGTTTAATTCTCAGTAATCTGAGATAATCAAAGCGAATATTTATCAAAACCACTGTTTGATTGCATTTTAAAAGAAATTAATAAATGAGAAAAATTGAATTTTACAATCATTTAATAATTTGAGTGTACTAATCTAATTCTGTTTCATTTTCTTTTGCAAGATAAAAGTAACTATATTGAGAATGGTTATTTTTATTAACAAACTCAAATCATAATTGATAAAAAATTAAAAATTATCCTAGTCCTAGTTGAAAAGCTAATAGAACGAAAGTTGGGTCAGGGGATTCGAGAGGATAAATACACATTAAGTTGTATTATTTTCTATTGTTATCTTGCTTGCATAGAGATTCAGCACAGATTTACAACTACTTTAAATATTAATAATATTTTGATAAGATTGCTTATTTTTAATCCTCGCTTGTATTGAAAGCAGTCATTATTTTGTGTAGCTAGACGGAATTCACCAAGATTCCAAGCAAAACAATAAAAATAGAAACCACTCAAACCCAAAAACATCTGAGGAACATCTAACCACCTAATCAATGTTTTATTGAATAATTCTACTCATCAAGTTATTTAAAAATTATGAATGTTGATGTCTAAAATATTTCATTTGCATTTAAATAAGCTAATATTTGTTTTATTCAATAAACTGAAAGCAAATACATAAATTTATGTTTGGATATACTATTTCTTTCAAATTAAATCCATGCAATGTAAAGATATTGCTACCTTAAACCTTCATCCATCAAAACTTGTAAGGAGGTGTGGTCTTGAGATGACTTGGTGGGCACAGATCAGTGGGTGGGATACCTCTGCTAGCTGTGTAAGGAAGAGTCCTTGGCACCATTTTGATGGCATTCTCTACTGGGCATGAGGCGGTGCATATAGCGCATCCTGTGCAGTCTTCTTCGATGATTCTAGGTACTGTATTGAACCCATCGAATTAAATTGCTTGGTAGCCTGAGTCAGAGCAGGCAACGTAGCATCTACCGCATTCAAGACAGCTATCTTTGTTAATTTCAGGCACTTGGATGATGTTATTTGGCATTTTTTCAATCGGAGATATCCTGTTCAACTTTTTGCCAACCAAATCAGCTATCTTTGGGATAGTTCCAGATGTTCTTGCAGCTGATGCTATCTTAATAGCAATTTCAAGGGAACTATCAGTTGTAGTAGTAGTAGCTGATTTGTTGCTTTTCTCGAAATTGTAAGGAGGATACTAGCCTTTCCAGCCTTTTGAAACTAAGCTTTTTTGAGAGTTCGCGAACATGTTGGCCTATAAACTGGACTTCAAATCATAGAACACAGTTGCTGCGTCGAGATTCTACACAGCTGAGCAAATTTGAAGAGCCTTAGCTCCATAATGCAAGTAGTTCAATGCGTGATCACCGGAGATAATACCACCTGATGCAAATATATCGATTTATGGAACACTCTTAGCAACATCAACACACTTTCTTGTAGCAAATGGCCTTAAGATTGAGCCAGTTGCACCACCTGAAGTAATTTATTTATCAATGCCAACTCCGTTAAATGATTCTCCATCTGGGAATGGATCAACTAACGCTGGCATGGTGTTGGTTAAAGTCACAGCCTTTGCACCTCCTTCTAACGCTGCCTAAGCAAGCAACTCAGCTTATCCGAAATTTGGTGTGATTTTAACAATAACTGGTAATTTGGTTAGAGCAGTCACCCAGGAAGTGATGTCTTTGACAATCATAGGATCTTCTCCGCAAGCTCTTCCCATTCCTTTTTCAGTCATGCCATGAGGGCAAGAGAGATTCAACTCGATCATATCGAACGGAGTATCTTTAACCTATGTCATGATGTCTATCCAGTCTTGCTTGTTGTAAGCAGCCATCAAAGATCCAATGAGAACTTTATTAGGATAGTCCTTTTTGATTTGCTTTGCTCCTTCAGTCCAGTATTTAATAGACTTCTCTGAGACAAGTTCAATGTTTCCATAGGATGGCTCATTCCTTAGTGGATCATTAACAACCTTGTAAATTCTAGGAGAAACATTGGAAACAGTGTCTTTGTCAAGCACGCATGTTTTAATCACAGCGAAATCATATCCAATATCAAACGAACGAGCGATCATTGGGTAGGATGTAGTGGGAGGGGCAGAAGCTAAACCAAAAGGATTTGCCATCTTGACTCCACAGATCTCAGTTTGCAAGTCCACTGCATCGATTTCAGTGAAGAACCCAGGGAGTTATGGTGTTTCAGGGACAGATAAGTTATTGGATTCTTGAATTGATTTATGCATGAACCAAGAAGCTGTTTTGCCATCATTGACTGCATCGACTAGATTCTTTGTTCCGACTGCATCACCTCCTACAAATAGCCAATCATATTTCTTAGTGCGTTGAGTATTCGAATCGATGCTAAGGAGGGTATCTGATTTCTTTAGTTCAGAGAGATATTCATCAGAAGACAAAGTGCAACCAAAAGACTACACCACATGATCACAGGGCAGTTAAAATACATCTCCAGTTAACCCGTATTTTAAATTATCAGGATCGCTATTTTTGGGTAGATTCTTTTCGAATTTAACTGCTGAGACATCTCCCTTGTCATTGAACATATATTCAATGGGAGCAGAATAAGAAACGAAGTTGATTCCTTCCATGCGAGCTGGCTCAAAGATCTCATCAGTTGCACGCATGTCTTAGAACCCTCTTCTGAAAGCTACAGTCACTCTCTTCGCTCCTAGTCTGAAAGCTGATCTTGCGCAATCCAAAGCTGTGTCACCGATACCTAACACCACAACATGTCCATCAAGCTTAGGTGTGTCAATTAACTCAGAAGAAGTTGAGTCAGTGGGGGTCTTCTTGATAGATGATCCAACTTTGGTAAGGAAATGCTTGGAATAGTGGAAATTGCTAGCTTAGCGAGCTCTTTCTGCACTCAAAGCAAATTCTTTGCTTGAGCCTTTCACTCCTGTGTTCGGATCAGATAACCCAATACCCAAGAAGATACTCTTGAAGCCTTATTGTTTTAAATCAGACAGAGAGAAATCTCTACCAAGAGCCTTATTGTAATGGAATTTAACTCCCAACTACTCGACCATTTGGACTTCCCAAAGTGCCTCTTCAATGGGTGCTCTGTTTTATGGAATTTCATTGGCTGTGATACCGCCACCTCTGCTTCCTTTCTCGAACACATGGACATTAGAATAGCCCATTCTTCCTAGAAAGGTTGCGCAACTCAATGATGCTGGTCCTGCTCCAATCAACGCAATAGGGGTATCATATGAAGCAGGTAAGTTTTTCAAAGATGGATCTCTGATTTGTTTAACACCCATTTCCTTGAAAATTCTTACAGCGAGCTCTTAGAGTCTATTGATTTTAATAGCTCCTTGTTCTGTCTTGCTGACGTTGCAATTTCTAGCACATAGGTCGCTTATTGGGCATAGCTATCCACAAGTTAAGCCAAGTGGGTTATCAGAAAGAATGACTTTAGCTGCGCCATACCAATTCTTGTTTTAGATGCAGTAAATGAAAGTCTTGATGTCGATGGAAGTAGAACAACCTTTCTAGCAAGGAGCATCATTGCACTTCAGGCATCGATAGGCTTCTCGGATAGCTTCTTGTATTGTCATCAAGGGAATGTCACGCTCCCAGCTGTCACACTTAACACATCCGTTGCAGTGTGCAGTCTTATTATGAGTTTCAGAGTATGCTTCTCTTTCTTTTGTAGGCCTGAGAGTAGGTTTAGATATCTCAGTTTACATTTTATTCATGACTTTGGACTCGATTTCCTCGCCGAATCTATGCAAGGAGTTCACATTGCAGGTACCAAATGTTGATCTAATCAATGGATGATTCAATGTTTTCTTCAGACAGACCGACTTGAAGAGAGTCTTGTTGGCGATTTTAGATAGCATCTTGAATTGCTTTTTCCTTTTCCTTTTTTAGTTAATGTAAATATATTGTTCAACACAGCAAAATTATTATTTATTTTTCTTCGAACTATCAATCTCCCCCTGATTTTAACAGAATTTCTCCTCCAGCAAATCTTTTTTTTTCGAATTATCGAAGCAAAACAACTCTCTTTTGATATTAGCCTTACAGACACTCTTTAATCCCTTTATTAATGCATCATTCGTGTCATAATTAAAAAATAATTGGGGGAAATCGATGCAAAAACACTTACTACGTCATAATTATCCTATTTTCATAACCATATTGGCATCTATGCCTACAACAAATAAATCTAGGTGCGAAGATATCTTTTGAATTTATGTGGGCAATATTTGCTTTACTCCTTTTAAACCATCTTAGTTCAATTAACAAAGCTACTTTCAGCTTATTTTTGAGACAGATAAAATTATAGAAGTATAAATAAACATGTAAATTCATTGATTTTCTTTTTTCTTATTCGAAGAAGCCCAATACACATTTGGTAACTCTATTAGCCTCAGTTTTGAATTTTTTAATCAACTTTCCCCTTTTAATTTGTCAAGCTAATTCAGGCATAACATCTACTTCTCTCTTATTCTTGTCTGCCCATGTGACTTTTATATCGAATAAAAAAGTAAAAGGAGGCACATTTTTTAAAACTATTTGTTAAAATCTACACTGTAAAACTTTTAAAAAAATAATAGTTCAGCAAAAGTTTATTGTTGAAAATCAGGTATTTATAATAATAACCATTTTAAGAAAATAATTGTCTGTCAACAGTTCATATAACTAAATATGGAGAAGATTCTTGATTCTCTCATAAATAAAAACAACTTTTGAAGAAACGCATGTTGGATATGGAATAAAGATAATCCAGCGTAAAAAGATTAAATTTGATTACATTGGTAAATCTAAGAATTAATCAGATCGTATTACAACTAACTTCGTTTCAAATCTTTTTTAAGTAATATTTCTAATTTGTATCTTTAGAATCACAAATTTCAAATATGTATTTAGCGCATTTTAATAACAAATATTCTCTTCAAAAGTAGACGCTCCCTTCTTATGGCTTGAAATTATCAAGAAGAAGATTGAGATAATTTATTTAATTTAAATACAAGAAATGGTTAGTAGAGAGAGGCACGGACATGCAAGCCATTTATCCTTTTTATCCTTATATTATTTCTTTCAAAGTGGGAAAGAAACAACACATTTTCTTCTTTTAAATATGTTAAATCAATTTTGAAGCAAGCAGACAACTCTTTCTTTTTTTTGTTTATTTTAACCTTTTTCCTAAGCAGAGTATGACCAAAAACTTCTTTTTATGTTTAAAAGAATTGATTTTTGTTGTTTTTGCTTTTTACAGTGTTTTATTAAATGAGATATTTTTTCATTTTTTGTTTGGCAAGTACATTGCATACCACTAAGCCTTTTCCTATATCCAACTTTTTACCTTAAATGCCATTTTTAGATCCCAGATGTATTAGCGGAATCCCTAAAAATCTATCATTTTCAAGTAGGTACCTAAAAAAGGTCTATTTTCTATCGAAAACCCTTATTTTAGAGAAGAGCTAGGAACATTATTATTGAATTTTCAAAATAAAACAAATATTTATTTTTGTGAAGGAAATCAACAAAAATGGATCCAAAAAATTAGCTCTATCAAAATATTTAATAATAAAATGAATACTTGCTAATTGTTTTGTTAACTATCAAAGATTTGCAAGAACTTTAAAATTGTAAAAAGGATATTCAGAAGAAGAATGATGGATAAAACACTGAGACAGATGATCCAGCATTTGATACAATAAGCTTTTCTACTTGACCAATTTAGGTTTTCCTTGAACCAAAGGTTTTATGACTGATCAAGAATTCATTAGTGTAGTTAAGATAAATTCATTTAATCAACCTACTTTCAATAGCATACATAGTTCAAACACCCTTCCAATCATATTATGGTTATTTTGGATTTTTCGAGCACAAATAAAAGATTATTTGCTGAATTATTGTTAGATTAGTAGTCTTTTGTGCAGTTGCAACATTAGTTATGCTATTTTTCAGCGAAGTTATCATTAATTTTGTAGATTTTTGTATGATAATTCCGCTGCTGGCGTTTAAGCATCAAATACTGGGCATACTAATACTGTTCCTGAGAGGGAATCTACTCGCAGTTTATCAATGCTAGACAGGTTATTCTTCTATCTTTTAGGGTGTGTATGCAGATACATTTCTTATTATTTTAATAATCTATGGAATAGTGAAGAGAAGAGAAAGAACATTTTTCATCAGGAGTTCTTATTAATCTTACTGAAAACCCAAGAGAGCCATGTTGTTAGCAGCCATGCTAGATTAATAAACTGCTCGCAGTCTCTCAGCCTAACAAATCCAAATCTAAAATAAACAACATTGTAAATCTTTCACAGCTAGCACAGTTGGTATTCTGCCTCCCACATCGTTCTCTTTCATACTTTCGAATCAAAGCTATTTTTAATGTTAATATTTCTTTTAATAATAATTCTGCTGTCTTTTTACCTTCCCATAGAAAAATAAACTTATCAAATCGAATTCATTTTATGAGATAAAATATTTTAATGTGTAACATACAATATCACAGATTATTGAACATTATTATTATGTGTTCTCGTAGATTTATTGGCTCACATTAGATTATCAAATTGGCTAACAGTCTACAACTTTGTGATAGTAATCTTCGTCTGCTTGTTTAACCCTCCGAGAAAGAACCTATAAGGAGTGGAAGGATTAATCCATTAAGGGTTGTCTGCTTAGACAACTGAGTCATAGTTTGGAAGTGAGCCGACTTTGAGAATTCTTCTTTGGATATTTACGCGTATTTCTAAGCTTCTTTTTTCTAGAGAATCATCTTTAGTTCTAATGGACTGCCCTTTTAGTTGAGTGTTGATATCACTTCCACCATTGTATTCACTGTAACATAGATAATCACCGATATTAAGCGTAAGAGCATCTTTATTGGAATCAGATATCAAACCAAACCTAAAGTACTTACTTTATCCTTTGCTCTACTCCAACTTCACTTCCATTACATAGTTAGCTAAAGGATCTAAAATGAAGTCTAAGTAAGATAAACCGTTCAAAAAGAAGTTTTGAGTATCGTTGTTAATGAATTCGAGATCTTGTTAGTTGTTTTTAACAGACAGCTTTTTAGAGTCCTCATAGTTTGCTAAGAGTAGATTGGTTGTCAGCAACAAATTAGTGGATTTCACTGCCATCAATTGTTTCTGTTTACATTAAAAATAACAAAACAATAAATGATCTACTTTATCTTCTTGTTAAAATGATACTCAATATCTTAAAATTTCTTAAAATACTTCCCTCGTTAAGAATTCAAAACAAGAGGAAGTTAATTCCTCAGAAAAAGGAAGATGTTTTGGAAGGCATCTCATTGAAAAAGAGAAACCTTGTTGGTAAGGATGAATGCAAAGAATGGAAAAAAGATAGTTTTTAAGAAGCTATGAATCATTTTATTTACTACTGTATTTCCTTTTGCATTTAGGCTGAAATTTTACAAATCATCAATTTGTTATCTTATTTATTTCCTTACTTTTTAATCTAGTTTCTAATTGGTTTATTCACAGATAATATCTCATTTTAAAATAGAATAACCCTAAAATATCCTCCCTAAATACCAAAGAAATTCATTTTCGTTATCAATTATTTTATTTACGAGAAAAGGCTGTTGTTGTTGGTTGTTAGAAGATTGAGTTGAGTTTTTTCCATGCTCAAGTTGGTCCTTTAATCTGGAGTTCTTCTCTTTCTCCTCCTAAAAAATTACAAAAGTCAAAGAAATAATAAAAGCTAAAAAAATAATTACCCTGAGTTCTTGCTTTAGTTCAGAGATTTGCTTTGACTGACTTACTCTTAGTTTTTCATTACTCAGCTACTGCTCTTGCATCTAACTTCTACAAGCACGAAGTTACTCTTAGAGCTGATCTACTTCTTGTTGCTTCAACTGAAGTTCGTTTCTGAATTAGTCACTCTAAAAATCAGGTAATAACAAAGACTATTAATATTTGATAAGTTAAAATTTAGACATCCATAATTTTTCACTTTTACTTAGCCAGTAGACATGGGAGTAGATGAATTATTATCGTCAAAGAAGTTTATCTAGTCGAGTAGAGAACTTATCAAATTTTTTATTTGATTGGGTCTTTCCATTGAAAACTAGCTCTAGATAACTTTAAATTAACCACATATCTCCCTTATTCTCCTTGTGTTGCTATCTGAATTAGCCATATACGCATTGATAAATTAAATCAACTTTGATTCATTGTTCGATTCATATAGAATCCGTTTTAGTTTATCAATATCGAGGATTTCAGACCAACAAACCATACTGCGTTGATATCTTTCTTCAAGTTGCAGTATTTTAGGCTATTTCATTTATCTTCTAGTCTCTATTTTAACTTGAATCTATTTTAGAAGCTCGTTATAGAAATAGTCGATCAGGTTTTTATCAGAGTCTAAAGCATTATAATTCGTTTAGATTTCTGAGCAGAGCTGAGGATTATTAAGCACAGGATCAGTGAACAAATCACTGTTGCTTGATCCAAAAAGGATTTCTTTGATTTGGAGGTATTCTTGGGTTTGGATGCCATTTTCTTGAACACAGTTTATGCAAATTCTTGGATTTCGGACATTCTGTTTGAGATAAAGAAGATCTGCATTCTATTGTGTGTGTTTATTACACTTCTATGAGACAACCCTTTAGGTGTCAGCATCCGATTTTAGCAAAAGGTTATTCGCTGCACTGCTCTACACCACCTTATCGGGGGTTTTAGAGTTCAAGTTATTTGAATTTTAAGCTCCCATTGTTTATGTCTTATTTCAATAAGGTTGTTGCTGCTGTTGAGTTTTCTCAAGTTTCTATCAATTTAATTATTCCTTTTGTAAAAATGAGCTTGGATTCTCCCCTCAGAAAGATGAAACATCATTAAAGGATACAGTTATAATTTTAAGTGTTTGTATTTATGAAAAAGAGATAAAAGATTATTTTTACTTGTTTCCATACAAAATGTCATGTTTGAGTAAAAAATACTTAAAATCAAGTTTTAAATTGGAAGGAACTCTGATTATTAATTAATTATTATTTATTTTAATTATTATTTATTTTAATTAATATTAATTGTAAAAATAATGAATGTCATTGAATTTGAATAAAAGTTTATTAAAGAATAAGGATAAGACATGCTTGATGATTTTGTTAAAATTCTTGAAAAAAAATAATAAAGTTAAAAGATTAAATTGATTATTGAAGCTTAAATCTATGATATTAATGAACAAATAACAGGCGAAGCCTCTTAGCGCACAGCGATAATAAGTGAAGAAGATTAACAATATGAATTTAAGGAATTCGTGAACTAATGTTTTAGTGCAATATTTACAAAATAATTAAATTCATTTTTTTGAACCAGAAATCGTTGTTGTGCTGTTTGAAGAAGGCGGGCATTGAATTCTGAATGCAATTTTTGGTGTACAAGCACAATTTGATCTGTGAAAATGTTCTATTTCACTCCGAAACGATGTTTTGAGCAAAAAAATACAAAATATTAATATTCGTTATTTTGAAGCAGAAATAGTTGTTGTGCTGTTTCCAGAAAGCGGCCATTGAATCCTGATGCATTTTTTGGTGAACAAGCATAATTTGGGCTGTGAAAAAGTTCTAGATAGCTCCAAAATGATGCTTAGGTGCAATATTTATAAATAATTAAATCGGTTTTTTTGAAGCAGAAATCGTTGTTGTACAGTTTCCAGAAAGCGGCCATAGAATCCTGAATGCATTTTTTGGTGAACAAGCACAATTTGGGTTGTTAATTAGTTCTAGATCTCTCGGAAATGATGTTTTTGTTCAAAAAATATTAAATATTAATATTCGTTTTTTTGAAGCAGAAATCGTTGTTGCGCAATTTCCAGAAACCGGCCATTGAATTCTGAATGCATTTTTTGGTGAATAATCACAATTTAGGCTGAGAAAAAGTTCCATTTCGCTCCGAAACTATAAATTTGTAAAAAAATATAAACTATTTAAATTCCTTTTTTTGAAGCAGAAATCGTTGTTTTGCAGTTTCCAGAAAACGGGCATTGAAAACTGAATGCAATTTTTTTGTCTATTAGCACAATTCTCGCAGTGAAAAAGATCTGGTATTCGCTTGGAAATGTATTTTTTTATCTTTAAACACAATTTGTGCATTGCAATTACACATATTTACAGTAGAAATTGTCCATATATTTGATTTTTTAACCTTTACTTAGGATTCGGAAGTGTATTACAAATATTTTATAAATACTATTCGTATTTTTTCGTATTTTTGTAGAGCTTTAGTCGAATCAATTATCTATTTTGACATTTAATCTTTCTTCATTTATTTTTGTCTTTGTGAAATATATAAATCTATGTATGCTCTTTGTTGATTGAGCGAGAAGTTTTGATATTACTTTATTCTTCTTTAAATTATTTTTGTGAGTACACTATGCAGTGAGTTCAACTGAAATGAGTTAACTCATACCATAGTTTTATTATTTCTTAATTGTTGGATATTTTTTTTGATGTTTTAATTCAACAAAAATGCAAAAACAAATAATATCCAACAGATATTCCCAAATGAAAAAGAAATATGATTTTAAATCTTTTAAAAAAACCCTTTTGAAACAATTCCTTTGAACAATTACTTTCCTCTAACTTGAACTATCTTTCATGTCCTTTTAAAGATCTATCTTGCAACTTGCCTTCATATTTGTCTTTACCAGATCAAAACAACCTGCCTAATGAATCATCCCTTTATGTTAAAATTAATAAATCATAAATTAATCATTTTTTTCATACATTAGACAAGCTTTTTATCATCTATCCAATCACCTTCATACATTTCCATTATTCTAGAAGTACTTAACTATTGAATCATCAAACAATGTTAGAATCAATAAATCATAAACTAAATCATTTCTTTCTTACCTTAGCCATGTTATTGGCCAACCTTAAACTCGCCTTCATATCTGTCTCCATTATTCCCGTACCATTTACCTTTTAAATCAAACAATGTTAAAATCCATAATTCATAAAGTAAATCACTTCTTTCTTACCTTGGCCATGCTATTTGCCTTCTTTAAACTTGTCTTCATATCTATCTCCATCATTCCAGAAAAATTTATTTATGAAACATACAATTATAAAGAAGCCTAAAATAATAAATAACTAAATAGTACAAACCTTATCCATTTGTCTAGTTATTCTTGGTCTATCCTTCATAGTATCCATAATCATACTTAATTGTTGATCTTTTATTATTTAACACATTGTAATAATAATTCAATAAAGAATTGAGTTCTTCGTAAAAACGTAAAAACGAAAAATTTTCATTAGAACTTTTTATGATTCTCTTCTTCTCAAGTATTTTATCATTTATGTTGTTTCCTTCTCTTGTATTATTTCAACCAATAGCACTGTTCTATTTGTATGTTTGCTATTCAGGTCAATAAATCCCCCAAAAATAATGAAAACTCATTTTTTATCATTATTGTTTTAGAAACAGTAATTCGTTAAAGATACTGATTCTATTATTAAAATATTAAAATTCCAACAATAAATAGTTTTATTGTTCATTTATTTGATTTCTAGTTAGTGTTTTGGGATAGGAATTAGGATAAAGAAAGGATTATCTGTATAAAAGGAAGTAACAAAGAAAATGCTGTTACACTCAATCGGAAGGAAGAGTTGGAGGAAGGTCAGATTAAAGTATTTTCTGGAATCCCAAGATAACTTATTTCGGTGAAGAACGATTTTTGGGAGATCTTTACATCATTTAATATGAGAGCTCGACTATGTCTTAATATTTGAGCTTAGCAACATCTGAAAAGACCCCAAGCTTAATATCACCCATTTGCTTGATATTATTGTTGCCACATAGGTTAAAGAGAATCATACCAGCAGCATACCAATCTGATTCAATTTACACCTTTTGGTTGTTCTTCTACTCAGGAGATTCATAGCAATAGCTATCTCCTTGATTGATATTATTACTTCTTGTTGCTCGCAGCATCATCGAGATTCCAAAGTCAGCAAGTTTTGGAGAGTTATCAGCTGACAGAAGAATGTTTGAAGGCTTAAGATCTCCATGAATAATGTTATTATCCTTTAAGTAAAATAGCCCTCCTAGGATCTGAATAAAGATGTTAGCAATCTATTAGCTACTAAGATTAAGGTTAGCTAAATAAAAGAATCCAGATTTCCATTTGGTTGTAACTCCATAACCAAGAAGAAAAGTCTATTTTTGAGATCAGAGAACATATCAATCACTTTAACAGTATTCTGAGATTGTAGTTGTTTCAATATGGAGAATGACTTCTCAAAACTATTGAGCTCATTTTCATTCCTTGCATGCAACATCTTAATTGCAACTTTCTCTTAATTTAATTATTATTCTGCCATCATGACTACACCAAAAGATCCACATCCAAGCATACCCACCACCTTAAAACCTCTTTGATTTAAGTAATTCATCGAAGAAAGCACATCATTACCTCTTATGTTAGAAGATCCTTTCTCTATCAAGGAATTTATTGCATTAATTTCCATGAATAATGTTCGATTTCAGTTAATTCTCTCAAGCTATTTCCTATTAAGTTTTTCTTTTTTAATTAATCTTTTGATTCTTGGTTGAAGCTTGGAGATTGATTGGTCTGAAGAGGGAGAAATTATTAGTTCTTTCTAAAAAATGATAAAAAGAGAGGAGAGAGAGTGATTGACTCTTGAAATAAAGAAAGCTAAGAGAGAGAGGGGCTGTTGAAATGCAGATAGCAGGGAAAACAATTGAATTAATGAGAGCATGACCTCAGTCATGGGAGTAATCTGTTTGTTTCTTTCTGAAAGAAATGTGAAATATCTTCAATGATATGATGAAAAGTAGGAAGATCTTCAACATAGAAAGAAACCAACATTCCCTCAATGAAAACAATCTTCAATTAAATATTTAGATAGCAGAAACTGCATCCAGAGCTTTGCAATCATAACAGTCAATATGCAAGGAGAACTGTAGAATGAGAAGTTATTGAACAATTTTTAACAATATCAAAATGGTAGAAGTAATTGGTGATAGATTATTTAAATCGAAGAAAGAGAAATCAAATAAGAGTTACTACTACAATTTAGCATGCGCCAATACTAGTAACCAATTTGAGAAGAATAAATATCTCAAGGATCGAAAATATCTATGAATATACTAAAATATTTTGTTCTACAAGAAAATAGAGAGTCCGAATAAAAAGAAAGATTGCTACTAAAATGTCTGTATGCACTAAAAAGTAATATTTTTTAGATTTCTAACAAAGTTAATTCATTTTTGTTCTTATGGATATCAGTGCGCATTAAAAAAATCTAAATGAATATGCTAATCTGTGTTTAAAATGAGTAAATAAAGTTAACTTAAAGGTCATCAATAAGCATTCTAAATTGAATTTTTCATTTAAATAATTTAATTCTCTTGCTGTAGTATTATAATACTTTATTAATCCCAGACTGAGGAAGAGATCGTATTAATATTTGAGAAATATTGAAAATACAGGGAGTAAGGATTGGGGAGTAAAAGAAGGAGCTCAGAAAGTATGAGTTATGTAGCGTATAAATTAAAAGAAAAGAAAGAAGGATAGGATTGCATTTGAATACAGAAAGTATTCCCCAGACTAAATAACTGATAAACAAACTTACTTGTTGACTCTTATCCTTCAAAATTATTGTTTTTATCCTTATTGCCTAGTACTTGTTGGCTTGAAAGTTTGAACAGCCAAAAGCTGATATCAATCATGACAAGAAAATAAAATAATTCCATTGCTTTCAATATTTTCAGGAAATAATTATTTCTTGATTCAAACTACAAATAAATAGCATAAATGAAAATAAATCCAAATTGGAAATATCAGTGGGTAGAATCTGCAAGCCATTGCTTGAATTCGTCGTAGATGATGAGCACCAAAGCAGATCCAACTGACCTGTAAATGTTGGAGAGATTGCCTTTGAAATATCCTGCCACACCTTCTTGCTCTAAGATTTTTTTGAAGCAATCAACAGTTCCATTATATTCTTTAACTACCTTTCCAGATTGCATCATAAGTCTTCTTCGAACTGTGTCAAAAGGATATGAGATGATCTCTGAAGAAGTAACGCAGAACTAGGCAAAAGCGAACTTAATGAAGACGTTTGTTGTCCTTTGATTATCACCAAATACCCATTTCTTGCCAGTATCGTATGAGCCAAAGTACAATGCTCTGTATACGAAAATGCCTGCAAGAGAGATAGATAAACCTCTGTAGAGTCCAACTATGCCATCTGATCTGTAAGTCTTGGCAACGCAATCAATCAAACCTGTATATTTAGTGCCGACATCATTTGCCAAACGAGTTCTGCAATAATCAAGAGGGTAGACAAAGACAAGAGAGATAGCACCGGCTGAACCACCTGCAAGGAGGTTGCCTCCGAAGAACTTAGCCTTCTAAGTGGTAGGGTTGATTCCTGAAACGAAGGTGCGCTGAAGTTGATCTTTGACTGAGAAACCAATTGCAGTTGTTGGGAAGTATCTAATAACATTAGCCAAGTTGCCTTTCCAGAGTGACAAAGGACCCTCTTCGCGAATGCATCTGACAAAGCAGTCTCCGATGCTCTTGTAAGGTCTCTCTTTGAGCTCAGGGATAGTGTTCTCACTTTGGATTAACAGCTTGACACGCTCGATTGGGGCACAGATTGTCTTTGCAATAGCTCCTGCAATACCGCCCATCAACAAGTCCTTTATGAACTAGTTAGAGCCGCCTTTTGACGATGAAGTTGGAGGTGGAGACATCTCTTGTGGAAATTGGAAAAGTGTATCTGCTTATTTTTGTTTTGAGATATTTATTTAATTATTAACAAAACTAAGATATGTTTGAGCTTTGAATGAGGAGGGGACTCAAGGGAAGCCAAGTGAATCTGAGGGAATTTATTTTTGGGTTAGTGCGGGTTAAGCCAGAGAGAAATCAGGTCAAGTTGACGAATTGAAAGTGGGAAATAATCTCAAGACAACAGAGACTAGAATTGTACCCTCGCTCTCCGTCATTCTCTTACTTTTAATTCTACGGCATCCTCTAGTAGATTTCACATATTTTTCTAACTAAGAAATGTTGGAGGTAAGAAGAAGAAATAGTACGCACAAATATGCACTTTTAATTGCTTCTGAGTATTCTTTGCCTCCTTTGTAGTCAAATGCTGGCATAACTTTTTAAACTTGACAAAATAAGGAGAAGTCTAGAAGAAGAAACCTTCAAGTTGAAAACAAAGGAGTTGGTTTTAAAACAAATTCTAGTCTCTTAAAAAATTAGTTTTTAATAGTAAATAATAATTTTGAAAATTGACTCAGAATTTGACATTTTTTGCTAATTTCCAAGAGCTCATGTTGTGTTTGAAAGAAATTAGGTTTGCATTTTACAGATATTTCAACTTCCATAGAGTTTTTGCAAGTAGTTTTTCACTTCTTTAAGATTTACTATGATGGATACACTGCTTTTTCAATTAACTCTCGAATAAAAAAAAAATAAAAAAGTTTTCCAATCAGTAAATTAAGCACAGTAATAGTGTTTTGCTGGCTTTCAATAAAGTTGTTGTAATTCCACTGGCGACTGAATCTTGCTTCCAAAAGTTAATGTAAATTACCCAATAACTTCGATTTTGGATACTTCAATAAATTGATGTCTACCAATTTACAAGTCCTTTGTGAAAGAAGACCATTTCATTGATTTCTTTGAGTTGTGTGAATTTAATGCTTTAGTAGCTGAAGAAAGAGGAAATTAGCTGAATATCCTTCCCTGCCAGAGAGAGAAATCGTAGCTGAAATGGTCTGAATGAGGATTGAAGCGAGATTCATAGAGTTAAACTCTGAAGGGAGTTTGCTTTAATCCTTCAATGACAATTCCTGCACTTTTATTCCTCCTGTAGCGACCTGCTCACCTCGCTAAAAACCATCATCAGCAAAGCGACAAGAATTATGAAGGTAAGTAATACTCTAATTTCATTTTCTCAAATAAATAAAGCAAAAAAAAAGAAAAAGGCAAAAAAATAGAAAAAAGACTATTTAAAAGAAAAGCAGATAAATGAATAAGAAAAGATAATGAGATGGAAAAGAAATAATCAGTTCAGGTTTCAAAGGAAGAGCAAGCAGGATTAATTGATCAATTACTAATAGCTAATTTCTCAAATGTTTTGTATTTTCTTCAGCAAATTGATGTTGGCCTGTTCTGAAGCGTTTTTATGAGGGAGGCATGATAAAGAGAAGGTGACACTCTTGATGTCTTTGTCTATTTTTAATGTTAAAAATCTGAAGACAAACAACCAAATGACGAACTCAATAGAGCAACAAATGAAGAAATATACTAAGAAGAATAATTCCTGGTCGTCAACTTTAACTCCAAGAATTTTGTAGATTATGTATTGTAATTTAACATAGGCTCTTGAAGGAGTCAAGAACCCTTTGAGAATCAGCGGTTCAAAAAACTCAGAGCTCATATATTAGTACTCGAGAATCATCTTATCAGAAGCAGTGAGCTAATCAGAGAGAATTGCTGAAAAGCTTGAGAAATAAGTTAAGTATTCTTGCAAAAGAGACACTAAACCTTGTTTCATAACACTAGATACAGGTGAAGCTGCTGACTCGCTGCAAAGAGGATCGTCGCTGTAAGTTTCGCATAAGTCTTATTTGAAGATAGCCTTCATTTGATTTGCTTCGGATTCATCTAAATAGCTAGAGTCTTCTATTTTAACAGCCATGTAATTGACGAATGTCCCTACTAAAGCAGTACAATCATTGAAGTAACTGATCAACTGAGGGGAAGATATGTCAGGAAACTAAGCGAGAAGCAAATAGTCTCTGCGATAGAGAAACTCGCTGAGAGTGACAGCTGCGTTGAAGGCAGAGGCTGAGAACATAGTCATAGAGTACATTTCAAAGTCAGGAATCATGTTATCTGAAAACCCATGGTAGATGATAACTGCAGACAAAAATATGGCAGCACCTGTGCTTGCAAGAACGATAAGAAACAGCATGTATGGCAAGACACTGAGCTTATTTTGTTTTAACAGAGTTGATATTTGAAAGTTCTATTTTTAAGATGAGTTTTGTGCTGAAAGCTAGGAATTATGACTGCGAGTAGCATAGTTGGGTGGATTGTAAGATAGGTTGTAATTTCTATGAATATTTGTTGAGATAGTTTTCTTGAGAGAATATCTTTTGGGAAGCTGTTTAAAACCTTGTTTATTAGGAGGAAATTAAGGTGCTTGAATGGATGACTCAGTTGGTTGCTAGGCAGCTTTCAATGGAGAAGCAAAAGCAGTTGTCTTATTCTTGGGCTTGGCTCCTTATAAACTGTGATTAGAATTTATGTTTTGCTATGATGAATAATACAACTGCCCATCTTGCTATTCTAAAGTATGTGAGTTCAAGTCCCTACCAGCATCAGTAGTTCCTCCTACTATTTTTAGCGGGTTATATAATTTTAATTGCACTGGATTTGAATCAGCGACATTATGTTCATCGATGTTACTGTTATTGGTAGTCAGCTAGATTTGTTATTTGCTGTTTTTGGGAGTTAATATTGCTAAGGTTTTCAAGGTTTCTTGTTGATTTCGATAATCTGTATCAGAGACTAAATTGGCATCGGATATAAAAATATTCTAAGCAGAGTTATTTTACATTGCTTTAGAGTTGTTATCTTTGAAGAAATTGCTCTTTGGAATCAGATTCTGGTTGGATTGAGTCTCTTTTCCTTTCTTACTCATAGTGATATGCTGATTAGTTGTGTTAATCGTGTTTCTAACACAGCTACTATTACGATTAGTTGAATTAATTTATTGGAGATTAGAGGTGTCAGTTATTGACGTATTTTCGTGAGATATTTCAAAGAAATCAGTGGAAAGCCATTCTTCATTTCTATCGCTCATGCTGAGCACTTTTGAGACAGTCAGGCACCTCTGTATTTCTCGCTCAGCTTCTTCGAAGGTAGTTCTACAGAGTACAACCAGTACCTTTTCTTAGAATTGGGTCACTTTTCTTAGAGTTGGATAGGTAATAATCAGCATTAGCACAAAGCCTACAAAGGCAGTTCCAGCGAATATTTTGAGCTTGTATTTGATGTCTGATTCATCAGCATCCTAAATTATCAGATAATCCATAATCATCTCGGCGCTCTTTGCACGATTTTGAACTTGGTTGATGACTAGATACAGTAGGTTATCTATGTTTAGTGGTAACATGCCTTGAGCTTAACAGACTGTCCTCATTGCGTATTCGTTTTGAAAGAAAAACTCGATCAAAGATGAGCCTTTGATTTGTTCCTGTCTGAAAATAATATTTAAAAAACAATGAACTTAGAATCCATCCAACAGCTGTAGACATGAACATTTAAAGTTTTACTTGTTTGAGAAGATGTAAACATCAAAGAGAGTTGCATTCCTTCCATTAAGAAAGGCAATATTCTCAACATTCAAATAGGAGTCTGCTTTGTATTAGTCTGACAAAGACTTGCAGTAAGAATCAAATGTGGTTCCCAGACTAGATGCTAAGGAAGAAGGTAGTAATCCAGCTGCTATTTCAAGATACATCAATTGTGTCAGTGTTTGGTTCAAGTAAGACATCTCGAGATAAGAGAAGTCCTAGCAATCTTTGACTCTCTTTCTCCCTACCGCAAGGTGGTCTAGGAGAATATATAGAAACGATCCAGCCAAGGCAGCAAAGCACACTATGCAAAACACTACCAAAACAAAAAAAGAATTAGAATCCTAAAAGGAGAAGATAAAAGTCTTTAAAAAGACCTTTGGTTTAGTGCTTACAGAGAGTGACTATGATCAAGGTGTCTGAAATTGGAGTCTTGTCGTGAAGCAGAGCCTAGATGATAGCATTCTCTCTGAGGGCATGTGTTTTCTTGAGTCCAGTTTCTCTGTTATTGTTGATTTCAGGGTACTTTGATGAGTCAGAGTACTTGCATTAAGGAATGTTAGAAACTTGCCCCAGATAATCTTACCCATAAATCTTTTCATTCTGTTCTTTTAGAATACTATTGATTTTCTTATTGTCTTCTGAACTGTATTTAATGGACTTATTATCATTGTTTTTCTAATATTGATCTTTGAGAGGAATCCTTTCAGACTCTAAGTTGTTAATGTCTTTACCGGTTTCTCCTTCTTCTGCATCTTCAAATTAGTCTGAGCTGAACAGTTTAACACTCTAATTATTGTTAATATTTTAGCTAGTAAATCTCGATGTGCTAGAGGGATTCATCTACGTAGGCTAAGATTCACTGATCTGAGGGTTTTAATCCAGAATCTCAGCCAGCGAGCTTTGTCTGTTTGTTAAAGCCTCCCTTACATTGCTAGTTAGCTTCAAATTTAGATGCTATTTGTGGTTTTGTACTAGTCTATTTTAATCTAATTTGGGCATGATAATTCCTTCTACCTGTCCTGCATGTTTGTTTTCTTAGCCTTTAGCATTATTATTACTGTTGGCTTCGAGAAAAATTTCAATTTGCTTGTCTTAGCAGTTGCTGTTCTCCTAGAGATCTGAGTTCGAAGAGAGCTAGTTGGTAGTTGTAGTATTATTCTTCGATAGACCTTCCTACGCAGTGGCTGTATTAATTTGAATTTAACTCATATCAAAGGATTGTTCGCTTCCTTGGGCCTTCATGTTTAATGCATGTATTTTGCAAAGTTCAATTTCAAAGATAATATCATTTTCAGCTGCTTGATACCCAAATACTTCTTCTTTCACTGGTAACGCTTCTTGATATTGATTGCGTTAAAATATCTGCTGCTGTAGCTCTAATTTAGTATGTGTAGATGGCTGTCTGCTTAGTTTACTGTGATATTCCTTCACAGTAATATTTGCAGTGGCTCTTAGATACTGTACACAGTTACTTTCCTTCCATTCCTGTTGCATCAAAGATCAAATCATTAAATTAATCTAGCTAACAGAACAGCTAAAATATCTTTAGTTAAGCCAGCTAATTCATACATGTTACCTTGGGATAGCTCCGATAAAGATCCAGAAAAAAATCTATGAGCTGAACTGGATCCTAGGGAACATTTGAATTGATCATATTAGACTCGATTTGCTCTTTCTGAGAGAGATGACTGAGACGATCATTTAGATTGAGCAGATTGACTGGTATGGCTATTTAAATATCCCTGCCATAGTCTATGCTTCTAGCTTAGATTAAATCTTCTTCCTGTCTGATCCCTTGATTCTCAACTGTCTTATGATTATGGTAATATCTATTGGCCTACAAAATAATAATGTGATTAAAGGTGCTCTTATTATTAAAGTGTTTTACCAAAGTATTATCTCTTTTGTTCATATTCGAATAGCGATTAAAATGTTCATTTATTGTCTTGTCCCTTGTAAGTTAACGATTGCTTCTGCAAAATGTCAAATGATGTTTAACAGTCTGGGCCATTGACGGAATCAAAAGGAAAACGTTTTATTGCTCCAGCTCTTTCATATATTCTTGACTGAATTGCTTCTGTTTACTTTCCTTTTCAAAAACCAGTAAAGGTAAGGAAGGAGATACTTAACCTTAGCAATAAATATGCCATTATTAGAACTGATCAATAAGTTCTTTACTTAGTTTGATTTCTTTGAGAAGAGCAGCTCAAAGAATCCTTGGTCGATTCCTTTGATATGCCCATATTTATTGAAAAGGAGATATTTCATGTCTGTGGGCAATTTCAAAACCGTTGAGTTCATTTTGAGCTCGTCTGAAAGCTAGTAGACCATTGAGATTTATAGTTGGACTGGGAAAATAAAGCCTTGTTGATCAAGAGCGAACACTCGCCGAGGGAAATCAATTATTGGACTCTACCCATGTGCAATGAATTCATTCACAAGGTTCTGATGAATACAAGCAATATGCTTTGGGAGGAGATCATTAATTTCTCTAAGTTGAGTTAATTCATTGTTTTAGTACCCAAAGAAAGAGGCCATTTGTTGTGTAACCTTCCCTGAAATTTTGATCGCAGAAGGAGAAATCGTAGCTGAAATGGTTTGCATGAGGTTTTGAGCGAGATTTATAGAGTTAAACTCTGAAGGGAGTTTGCTGTAATCCTTACGCAGCAATTCCTGCACTGCCTTCTCCTCCTACAGAGGTCTGTTCACCTCACTAAACACCACCATACGGTAAATTGACAAGAGCTAATGGAAAAGGAAAAATGAAAGCTATTAAAGAACTTTTTAATCTTAAAGTAGCTTAATCACAAAGTATTCCACTAATATGCAAAATGACTTAAACAATCACACTTTATGAATTCCTTCTTAAAGTCTAATAATCTTATATTCTATTTACTTTTATCAAAACAGCATTTTTTGGGAGCGTTGTCTTGAGCGGGTAGAATTGTTCATATTAAAGGGCAATTCTATGTGAAAGAACTCTGGAAGCGTTGTAGAGGAATCTGGATGTTGCTTTGAAGGAATTGGCAGAGGAACCAGAAGAGCAGAGTTGGTTCCAGAATGCGATTTTGATTTTTATGAATTCAAGGAAGTGAGGAACCAGCTATTCCTTGGCTTCAAAGCTCAGCACAACCTCCTAAACACCCAGTCTAGTCCTGGAAAGAGAAGAATTACCGCTGCTGTTTTGATTTTCCGGATTCGCGTTTTCAGCTTTTGAAATTGAGGCAGAAGTCTTTGCCATAATTTGAATCTCAAGTGCTTATCCAATCACTGAAGAGAGAAGATCAAAGTACAGAGATGTATGATTCTTGTATTTCGACTGAAACATCTTAAGTTCACAATACGCTCTCAGTTGGTTGTGCCGCAATCTAGCAACGAAAGTGATAAATTTGAAGAAAATTAATTCTCGCTGTTTCTTGTCAGCCATGTAAGGATCACTGCTGAAACAACCTTAAAATATGCCTTCGATTAGTTCTACAAGGAATTGTAGGCTGACTTATCCATTGTTTTCTTCCACTTAGCCTCTGCGACACACACATTCAGGCAGGATACAAATCTACTTGTGCTGTGAGATTAAGGACAGATAGCGAAACTTATCTTATTCACTTGAGACAGACTTCATTCCGGCTGTCCAAATCTCTTCTAGATAAAGATCAATCCAATCGAGGTTCCTTAGTTCAAACAAAATAGCATCTTGCAAACAACTTTCCCAACAAAAAGGAAGGATGGCTGGAATATAAAATATATTTAGAAAATAAAGTGTATGGTAATTGTAAGTTGTAATATGTGTGTATGAAAAGTAAAATTAGGTACTTACTTATGGATATTTGGGAGTGAGTTGAGCATAATAATATGATATTAAAATGATAAAAGAGCTTGCAAAGAGAAAGCTACCACTGGAGTAATGATTGCTACCATATAGATAACGTCATAGCTGGATATTGTCGAAGTAAAAGTCCATATCGTAATAATGGAATTGGCGACTTCAAATAAGGAAACACAGAAGGTGTACACGTTGGACATTGTTTTATCTCTAAAGGGAATATTGATAATCATGTCTAGTATCATAGTAATTCCTATGAATTAGCAGTTTATGTAAATTATGTCTTCAGTAATATAGGAAACGAAATAAAGATATTGCTAGAAAAAGAATCCAATCTACACTACAAATCTCCAATAAGTGAATTTCCGCTTGAGAATTGTCTTGTCAGCGAACTAGTATGATCTAAAGAACAACAAAAGTGTGATATTTAGAGCAGTACAGAGCACTAACCCGAACAAGGATATTAACACAGCTACGATTGGTTTGTTAGCACATTTCTCTTAATCAAAGTAGTAAGCGTCGATGAAAGAATTCTAGCAGAAAAGTATTCCCCAAGAAAACTCCTAGAATGGAACAAAGAAGATCCACTGATAAGCATTGAAGAAGAGCGTAAGTGCTTGATTGATCTATCTGAAGATATGGCGATGCTCAGCATACCATCTCTACTAGTTATTCTTAAAGTAATTCTGGATTAGGATGTATAACGTGATTGAATAGGTAAAAGACTGAACAATCCCATAGATGGTAAACGACAAATTGTCATCACCGGAGTGTGGAAGCAAACCTGTTATGGTCGATATTTCGTTGAATAAACCAATCGTTGCGAATTTGTCATCATTGATGACCTTAGGATTCGATGTATTGAAAGAATAGCCTAGGTATTAAACTAGCCAGAGCATCATCATGAGGGCACATACATTATGGCTAAGAATAAATGAAGGTGTGTCCTCCATGATCCCAATCAAGGTCTCTAGTATCTAAAATGGCAAGCCCTTGCGACCCATCAAGAAGGTTGTAGATACTGCTCTTGTAATTGTTTTAAAGATTTACAACCCTCTCACAATTTTCTAGGAATGAAATTTGATTTCTTGCCAAAATAATGTAACAAAACACTGAAGGCTCGTCAAGTATCTAACATATGTTCTAATAATATTACTAAAATATTCTTTTTAAGGCAAGCAACTTAGAGGATTAATATTGTAAAATTATCCCAACTAATTAAAGACTGGCTTGCTTTGTTTTAAATCAAAAAAGGATGCAAATCGAGGAAAAGCAATTTGACTATTTAAATATTACTCCCATTTAATAAATTTATCCATGTTACATCATTCATTTACGTTATCTGCTTAATAACACTCTAAAAGCAAATCAAACCAAACAGAATACAGTTATTTCAGCAAAACAAATAAACATATGTAGCTTTATTTATTTCTCTTTTCCTGGGAATCTATCAACCAATCATGCAAGAACAGGCTTGATGAGCACTGGGTTGCTGTCTAGTTTCAGGAAAATCTCATCTTGAAGGAACAGCTTTTCGAAGAAACTCAGAATGTACTTCCTGTTTTCATGCTTGAACCTGTAGAAGTCAAGCATCAAAATCACGCTGAAGAATACATTGTTGTTCTCGAATATCGCAGGGTTCTTTTTGGCTATTTTCTTGATTTCTTAGGTTGCGTTTTTGATCGTAAGTGCGTTACTCATCAGTGCGATGTTCTCCAAGAGCTTGTTCTCCTCCTCTCCATGCTAGATTCCCTTTTGGTATGCCACCAACTTATCCCAATATTCATTCTAATTAGGCCAGTATGTCTTTTAGTTTTCCTTCTGCATGTTGCGGATGTAGAAGAACTGTCTCATATTGTTCGGCATCGTTATCCAGCCTGAAAAACAAATAAAATGCATAAATTAATTGAAATATTGAATATTTCATACCAAGGTTGGAGTTCCAATGTGAGATCCATTCTTGTTTTTCCAGTTCTATTCTTCCTTGCTCTGTGTTGGATATCATGTTCAGAATATACAGACACGTTCCTCGAAGTGAGAGAATTTCACTTTGTTCAGCAAGTGGCACTAGATGATCTATCAGCTTCATATCTTTGACCTTCTTGATGCCTTCTTTTGAGTAGCAAATGTTTCCTATTGCCCAGAGAGCAGCTCGTTTGTTCATGATGGACTCTTTTTGGTTTTTGATGCTTTCAAAGCAATCATCGATGACTTTATGTTCTTAAATCATCTTAATTCCCTATTGTGTTTTGACTAGTTCTCCATAAAAATGCAATGGAATCTTCTCTTGATTTGACTTGTTATTCTCTCCCATCTTCATAAACAATCTAATCTACCTGAGCTTAATAGAATTGCGTTCTTCGTCGAGATCAAAGACAAGATTGATTCCTCCTTTGTTGAGGATCATTTATTTGGTGGATGACTACACGAACTAGCTTCTATCAGTGAAATCATATTTAATCGGTGTAGCTTAAGGCTCTGGCTGATCATTGCATTGCTTGTCGAGATAGCTTTTTCCGACTTGAAGACTGAAATTGATTGTGAACTTGGAGTTATAAGGGATCTTGTATCTTTCAGGCTCTTAGTAATTTGAGGCTGGATCAGGTGTTCCAACAAGGATGAATTGGCTTAGATTTTACTAGCCTTGATATTCGATCTAGACCATGAACTACAAGGAGTCCTTGTAATCAGTTGTGTTGAAATCAACTACCATTATCCATGGCATACGATGAATAAATCCAAGAGTCAAAAAGGAGTTCTAAGGGTTGTTGAGAATATCTGGGAATCGATAGACATTGGTTTCGTCGTAGTCAGCTACATAGTTCAGCGCTTTAAGCAGACATGTTTCTATTTTGTTGACGTAGTCTGTGTTTTATGTTTCTTTCCATCTGGCCATTTCCTCTTCTACCCAGTTACCCTTTTCACTCATTTAGCTGAGGTATTAGAACCCATCTTCGTGGCTGAGTAATGTAATAAGGTATTGATTACCTTCCTTCCCGAGGTCTTAAAGGCATGGCTTTTTTCTGAGAAACTCCATGAGGTACTACTTCTCTTAAGTGACTTCCTTGGCGACACTCAATGCTTTCATCCTGATCTCTTCTTGCTAGTTAGGCTCTAGTTTCGTCACGATTAACTCGATGCCCCATTTCGAAAAATCTAATTCATCAAATCGACAGCATTAATAATAAATTATGCATAATATATTTGAATATCTTATTTACCAATGAATTCACTTCTATTTAGGATTCTAAGTAATTCGAGGGCTGATTTCTAAAGGTTTATTGATCCTTTTTCGAGACAGAACTGCAGGAAATCTCTTGAGTTTCCTTCTTTACTGTAGTCTAGGCAGTACAATATGAGATTCAAGATATGATCTCTTTTTCCTTTCTCAATGGTAACATAATTCTTGAGTGTATCCCATATCTTTGCATTATTCAGCATTTGTTATCCATGCTGCATCTGTGAAAACAACCCAATCCAACTGACATATTCCCTGATCATTTTTTCATTGAATTCAGACGGTTTAAGCAGTCCAGTAGCCTCATGCTTCATCTCAGGATTGTAGTCACTGACTAGAAGATGATACAGCTCTCCGATGAACGACCTACTCACGCAAATCATCTCACTTGGAGGAGTTGTTAGGATGTGCACACCTTCTCCGTTTTTGAGTAAGTTTTAGATTAATAGATATCCAACTTTCGCTTGAACAAAGTTGGACTCCTTCCATTCTAGAGAGATGAACTGCTTCTGGTGAGGATGAAAGTAAGGGAGTAACTTCTTTAAAAAGCGATTCTTTAGATCCACCCACTTAGTCGAGAAGTAGGACTACACGATCTCGAGAATGGAGTTCCAATTCCATAGCTTATTGTCCTTTTGAATGTTTGTGTCTTGCAGCAAACGATCAAAGGATATGTCATCAGATTCAGCCTCGTTTTGGTACTTGATTTAACCTATTGTCTGCTTGTTTATCCGATGCGAAGGAAGACCAAGCTAGTAAATCAACAAGCAAAAACAATCGTATTAGATGAGTAATTGCAGTCATAAAAGGCATTTAAAATATGAATAATAACAAGCCTGCAATATGTTTTGGGTTACTTGAGTAGAGAGATAGAAGTTTTCGCATTGATACATGAACTTAGAGTGCACTGTTTTTTTGTTCTTTTTGTTGCTGTCAAAGACGTAGTTTCCCATAATGCTGACTATGTTACTCGACCATGCTTTGAGATCAGTCAACTGTTCGTTGCATTGATTAGCTGCGGAGATCAAAAAGTCAGTGTATTTGGAACAGTTCGGCAACAGGTTGAACATCAAGGTTGTAAGTTGTTTTAATTGTTCTTATGCTCTCAGTGATTTCTTCTCGTCTTCTAGTCCACTAAGTTCTACGAGCACACTAAACAGATCACAGTCAAGCAGAAGCTGAATTAAAATCATGAGGTAGTAGTTCAAGAAATGCTGAACTGTGAGTGTCTTCCCTAGACTCTCTTTGCCGCCTAGGGCTAGAAGTTCACCAAGGATATCATAAATCGCGTTGCGAATCTTTTCATGAATGGGCTAACGGAGAGCCTAAACCAAAGACTTCATTGCTATGCGCTAGTTGCCTTGAAATATTAGTCAATTTGATAATATAAGAATTATTGTATGCAATATTTCTTGAATTACCTAGATAAATGAGTCCTTTCCAAGTTTTGAGAATGGTGATGATAGCTTTCTTAGCTAATTTGAGCTGCTTTTCGAATGCGTCAATTTCTTTTTTGTAGTCTTCATCTGACTGTTGCTTTGGCTTTGTTTTAGGCGGACAGTCAATGTCAGTGAAGACACCGAATAGCTTAGGGAAATCTAAATAAACCCTAATGAGATTTCTGTATTCTGGGTCATTTAGTAAAAACAACAAGGACTAAACAATAGCGTCTGACTGTTCTGCTAGGTTTGGATCGATAACACAGTCAAATAGCAGTTTGATTCCACCTGACCAGGCGCATTACTATGGATTACCCATTGCTAGTTTTCTGACAATCTCAATCGACGGTGCTTTGTACTGTTCTTCAGTTGATTCCGCAAATGCTACAAGAGAGTTAGCGAGTAACTTAGGAAATGTCTTAGGAGCAGCTTCGATCCATCTTTTGACAAACTTCAATGCTTAGTCGATTTCTTGCTATTACCCTTATTAATTCGTTTGGTTTCTGGGATCTAACTTTGTTTCTCTTTCTAGAGTCCTTGCAATAAAAATAGGGATACTGAACTGAATGTATTGCATAGCGAACTTCTCCGATTCGAGGATCAGCCTGAAGAACTTCAATGCATTTTATCTCAGCAGCGGTCTAGACTCAATCAGGAACTATCTAATCACAGAGATAATGCTGCCTTCTTCATTGTAGAAATTCTTGAGTTGTGGTGACTTCACCTCGCTAAGCTTCTTGACTTTGTTGACGAGCTCTTGGAGGAGATACGCCTTGTTATCGTTGTAAAGCTGAGTGCCTTTGTTCTTCGCGAAGAATCGAATCAGTCGCAAGGCATCCTAAACCATTTCTTTTTCTGTCATCGGTTTAGTTTGTTTCTTCTCGAGACCATCTGCAGAAGGGTTTGCAGTGTTATTGTTACTGCTGGCATTGTTAGCATTGGTTTAGTTGAGAGCTATCTAAGGGACAGCTGATGAATTCATAGGAATGCTGCAGTATTATTATTACCAATATTCCTCGCTTGTATTCTTAGTTGTTTTATTCTTCCTTTTTGTTTATTGTTTGTGAATATTTTATTTAGTCTCTTGTGAGAATCAAAATGCAGCCATAAATTTAAAAAGAAATCCTCTCGTATTAATATTATATTAAGGTAGCTATTATTCTCTAATAGGATAGCTCATTCTCAAATTGAGACATGTCTTTCACATGCAACACAATAAATAACATTAGACACAAACACACAGAGATTGTACTTTTAGAAATCTAGAACAAATAAAGAATATGCAAATTTGCTAACTTCTCAGCAGGTTAATATTAATCTAATGTAGTTCATTATTATTTAGATTCTCTGGATGCAATGCTTTATTATGGAGACTTCGAGAAATAGATTTGTCTTCTGCTAATGGTATTGCTAGAGAGTGGATTGAGCTGATTATGTGATCCATTTTATTATCCCAATGCTTCCTAATGCAGCTGAGGTGACTAGAATACTAATTGTTTGTTGAACTGCTGTATTATATCAGGGACATGTGTTAAGCTGCTGATTCTTTCCAATGTTGGCTTATTCAGCATAGAAGATAAATCCGTCTGAGAATTACTGGCTTACTTGAACATCCTATTGGGATTGCTTGTTTCATCTGTTTATGTAATAATCTAATGAGAGTTAGTATTATTATGACTTCCACTGTAAATCTTTCTATTGCTATTCCCTCCAGCACTGCTCTTAACAACAACTCTCGGCTACGGTTGCACATTGAAAATATTACTGTTAGAACTGTTATTATTATTATTATTATTAAATGGCATATCTGATGTCTCTGTGAGTGCTTTGACACCTAAGCTGTTACTGTTATTGTTGCTGTTGTTCATGCTGGGTGATTTATAGCTTCTATTGTTCTTGCTGCTGTGATTGTCTAGTTGTTATCCATGACTACTGATGACCAAGTGAGAAGCTGAGAGATTCTTATTTTACTTGACTGAGTTAATTTCTGGGAAACTAGTCATAGAATTAGTCTAACCATTCTTGCCTTCAAGCAATCCTAGGCTCCCTCGATTTCCTCGATTTGGAGTGGTGAGTTGTTTCAACTAATCTCTCGATGAACATGTTCTTAATTCTTGTTGGAGTTAGAACTGTGATTGCTGAAGAGATTGAGTAGTGTCATGCTTAGACAGAGAGGAAAGTGCAGAAGATACATCTGATTGCTTCCGGTTTGTGTTAAAAAACTAGCGAGAAGCTTAGGTTTAAGCAACTGCAGAATCGCCAAGCGCATTGTTGAATGCCTTAGGCTTTATCTGAGGAGCCTTCACTTGTAGGATTACCTAGCTTTGCTGTTATTACTTTGCTTGACTAATGCTACTTGGAAACCCTGTAGATGGACTATGAGAAGCAAAGGCAGCAGGTTGATTATCTCTTGAGTCAGAGAAGTAATTGGCCATTGTTCCTTCGATTTGACTCAAATCAGGCACAGATCTATGGAATAGCTATGGAGATAATTAAGTTTTAGCTAAGACTGGGGCAATCAATGTATTACTGTTATTGTTATTGCTGGTAATTGAGGTGACAGTTGGTCTGTTAGTATTGTTAGTTGCTAGATTGCTTTTAGGACGGAATGGCTCTGAAACATCAGAGTTGTTTTAAGCAGAGATGACAGGGTTATTTTAAGGATGAGAATTTATTATTTTGATTATATTCTTGCTGTTATTGATATTTCCTGCGTTGTTGGTTTTGGTATCTGTATGACTGTTTACTTAGCTATTATTATTACTTTTGTTTTCTGATTCTGTGACTGTATTCTCGTTACCGATAGTGTTGTAATCATTCTTAGCATAATTGAATTATTGTATCTAGCTGATAACACTGTTGTTGTTGATGATGCTAGAAGTGTTTGACTTGCTTGGAGGTTAAGCTAAGAGACTATGTTACTGAGCAATCTACGCTATTTAATCCTACATGGAATCGTTCTGGATGTATCCTTCCCTTTAGACACTATTGGCATCCTTTGATTCAGCATACAACTCCACCTGCTGTTATTATTATTGTCCATGTGGCTTCAAGTCTTTAATGTTCTCGTTGGATTCGACTTAAGATTATTCAATGAATCTACTCTTGGTATGGCTTTGAGGTGTCTGAATAGAATTGTTCTTGTTCGATTTAGGCGTTCTAGGAAATGGATTCAAATTGGCTTATCGAATCAGCGAAGGAGAGTCATAAACAGAAGGAGAGTTACTTGAATATTATTGTTGGAATTACTAATATTGAGGATGCTAACTATGCTGCTATTGCTACTCGTTTTCATATGAGCTGATGCAATCTCCAAATGTCCCAGATAATCCTCCTCCTTGTTGAGCTGGTAAGGTTCCTTTCGATTGCTACAAGAGTAGTACTTGATTATGACTATTTTAGTGAAGTTATTTAGATTATGCGGTCTTTTGTGGTGGTGAAGAAGATGATGGTTATGATGCTAATTACTGCTATTATTGTTGTTGCTGCAGCTAGTTGAGTGCTTTGAAATTGCATTCTTAGAGAAGTTTACTGAATATATCAGCTTAAGGAATGTTGGATTGTTCTTGACAGTCAAGGATGCCTTTGTAGATTAAGTTGTAGAACTGCTGAAGTTTAAACGTGAACATAGTCATAATCGACTGAATGCTATTAGATATTGTATTAGCGATACTGTTGTTATTCATGTTGTTCGAGTGCTTAGTTGAATTATTGCTAATGTTGTGATTGCTATTGCTGTTTGAGTTTGAGTTACTCTCAGTGCGATTGAACTTGAGCGCGTAGAGTACAGTCGATGTAGTAGCTGTAACTGTGAATAGTCTATTTGGTAGTAGTATATCCTCAATCGCCAAGAACTCTCCTGGCTTGAAGAATCTGATATTCAATATCCTCGATTTGTCATTCCCTGCTTAGCACAGTGCGACTTGTCCACTCCTTATTAAATATATCATTCCGTTAGTCTGCTATCCAGTTTAATATAGTTTCTCCCCACTCTTCAGTGCTAACTCAGCTAGATCACTTCGAACGATCAGACTGCTGATATGATTGTGTCGAGCGTAGAATTCAAAGAAGTGATTGCGTGTTTTCAGTGGAACAATGAATTAGTTGTAATTGCTCGCTGTGATGTTCGTGAAATGTACTTCTGTTTTGGAAACAACTACGAGTTCTCTGAAGTTATCAGGCACACTCAGAGAATCACCCTCACAAAGTGTTCTTTTCTTTTTGAGCAAGCACACTCCTTCTTAGAAGAACTAAGGATACTCACCCAGGATCTCTGATTCTACGCAGTGATCGCTATTTATCATGCTCAAACTAGCAATCTCAGCTTGGTAGATGTTTATCTACCTCTTGATGCTCTCATTAGATTTCCCATCAACAGCAGCTTAACTGTTGTTATTGCTTTGTTTGAGCTAATCTATTTTGTCGTTGAGCATATCAATCTGCGCCTTGTAGAAGACTTCAATCTCAAGATCGCTGTCTCTTTTATACTCGTAGACATTGGCTTATCCTTACAGCAAGAACAATATGTTGTCACTGTTCATCCCGAACTTGTGGATCAACTTATGTGGGCCGAAATAGAAATATCCTAGCTGCTCATAGCACATCCGCAAAGCAGCTCTAAGTTCATCGTTCATCTTGAAATTGCTGAAATGGGGAGTCCTCATTAATGCTTCGATGACGGCTTCTTTTTCGTCTTCGAATAAAGCTGTCCGACGAGAACTCAAGGCAGGCAATAGCTCACTAAGACCTATTACACTCATATTTGATTAGTGAGACAGCTAGAGAGAGAAACAGTGTATTTGATATTGATTAACCCTTGCTTATTTAATTATGTATTTGTATAATAATCTATCTTTATTTTCTAAGATCGTATGTTTCTAATCTTGAATGTTATATTACATACTGACTTCTTTAGTGTCTTGCATTGTTAATGCTGTAAAGCAAATAAAGAACAATAATTGGGAGGGGGAGATATTACTTGTGCTGAGAAGATAGACAGGAAAAGACAATCAAGAACGAAAACTATTTGCAATTAATTACATCAGATGATCTCAATCAATCTTTTCCTTATGACCAATTCAACAAGAAAGCTATTAGAATTCAAATTAATCAATAATACTATCAAAAGGTAAATTGATCTTTATTAATTTATTAACAACTCAATGGAATTCTCTTGCAAGCAAACTGTTAGTAATCTCTTATTGAATCTAAAAGTGATACCTGTATTTTTGTCTAGATACAAGAGTATCAATGTTTGTCAAAGGAAATAGTAGACTTTTCCCTGAGTTAGCTATCTAAACACTCGAACATCTTTAATTAGTTTGTATTTGGATGAAGACTCACTAGTTATTCATGCTTACAGACTGTATGTGCAGCAAGATTAGAAGAGCACTGGAAATTATCAAAAAAGAAGCTAAAATACAAAAAGAAAGAAACTCCCTCAAAGAAATTAAAGAAACCACACATACGCAGCGAAACAGACCCAAAAAAAAAGATATTGATTGATTGATCCAAATCCACTACGATTCTGATACTACTACTCTAAGGGTGC
>Ga0302271_10000686_pt1 | contig 33229 bp, 26 predicted proteins | sample III_Bog_N1_1_FD_198767 | JGI IMG/M metagenome (GOLD analysis project Ga0302271, IMG submission 198767) | Peat permafrost microbial communities from Stordalen Mire near Abisko, Sweden - III_Bog_N1_1 | ecosystem: Environmental > Terrestrial > Soil > Wetlands > Peat | place: Sweden: Abisko... | reverse complement strand
GTCTAATTAAGTACAAAGACAAATACGTTTTAATTGACAAAGAAGACAGTAAAAAACTTGCAGAACAAATTATTAGTGCCAACCACAAGAAAATGACAAGATTACAGCTTCTACACGCATCAATGTCAGGAAGAATACAAGATTATGATTTCAATTATGATGAAGCTTATGCGAATATAATTAAAGACTTCGCTAAAACTATAGATATAACCACACCAAAGAATCTCAAAGGAAACTTAAGACCATATCAAGAAACCGGTTTAAAATGGTTATGGACAAACGTAACAAAAGGTTTTGGATGCTGTATGGCTGATGATATGGGGCTTGGTAAAACCATTCAGGTTATCAGCCTAATGCTAAAACTAAAAGAAGAAAACAAATTAAAATCACCCGTTTTAGTAATATGTCCAACGACCCTAATGGGTAACTGGATGAAAGAATTACAAATGTTTGGACCTGTATTAAAAGTTGCAACTTACCACGGTCTTGACAGAAAACTTGATGTCAAAAATGATGTAATTCTTACTACATACGCTATTATGCGTATAGATACAGAAGAAATGAAAAAGCATAATTGGAGTATTATTGTTGTTGATGAAGCACAAAATATTAAAAACCCAGATACAGCACAAACAATGGCTATAAAAATATTAAAATCTGACATTAAGATTGCAATGACAGGTACTCCTGTAGAAAACAGACTAACCGAATTGTGGAGTATATTTGACTTTATCAATACCGGATACTTAGGCTCTATAAAAGAATTCCAAAAAAGTTATGCAATTCCTATTGAAAGATTCAAAGAAATTTCCAGAGCAGCAAAATTACGGATGTCAGTTTCGCCATTCGTGTTAAGAAGATTAAAAACAGATAAATCCGTAATCTCAGATTTACCAGATAAAGTTGTAATAAACGATTACTGCTATTTGAATAAAGCTCAATCAATGCTATACGAAAAAACTCTTAATGAAATGATGGGTAAAATCAGCGGTTTCTCAGGGGTTAGTAGACGAGGAAATATCTTCAAATTAATTACATCTCTGAAACAAATCTGTAACCACCCTTACCAGTTCTTAAAAACAGGAGAACTAACAAAAGAAATGTCTGGTAAAATGGAAAAATGTATAGATTTGGTGAATTCTATTTTAAACAATAATGAAAAAACTCTTATTTTCACACAATACAAAGAAATGGGAGATATCCTATCAAGGATAATAACAGATGAATGCAACGAAACTCCATTGTTTTTCCATGGTTCACTAACAATTCCTCAAAGAGAAAAATTAATTGAAGAATTCCAAAATAATAAAGATGCCCACGTTATGGTTCTTTCTCTAAAAGCAGGTGGTACTGGTTTAAACTTAACAAGTGCAACTAATGTTATTCACTATGATTTATGGTGGAATCCAGCAGTTGAAGAACAAGCAACAGATAGAACATATCGTATTGGTCAAAACAAAAATGTTATGGTTCATAGACTAATAACATTGGGCACTTTTGAAGAAAAAATTGATGAAATGTTAAAAGCTAAAAAAGAACTTGCGGATTTAGCAGTATACGAAGGTGAAAAAATTATTACAGACCTTACTGATGACGAAATTTACGAAATCTTCTCATTATCGGCAATGTAAATCCATAATTTTATTACAAAACATAACAACATAGGATTAACAATGAACAATTTTAATTCTAAATCGTTATACTATTGTAAGAGGTAACCAAAATGAAAAAGAAATGTGATAAATACGAATCTTTGTTTATCTTTTCCGATGAAAAGACACTAAAAGAACATATTGAATACTGCGATGATTGTAAAAAAGAATACGAAACAATGGAAAAAGTTTCTCAATTAATTCAAGAAGTAAAACCTCACTATAAAAATAATAGCAGATACAACTATAAGTACCAAGTACTACAAGCCGCCTGCTTGTTGTTCCTATTTGTTGTGAGTGGAGTAAGTATGAATATACTGGATATGAGATATGGACTCCTTGATACAGTAAAATATGGTAGACAACTAACAGTAACAGATTTAGGATTTCCAACAGATGATTATGGTTTAATACAGGTCGATGATGAATGAATTTTAAAAAAATGATCAATAATAATAAAGACTATGTTAAAAATATAATTAAGCTTATTACAAAAGAAGAGAATGATGATTTAGAACAAGAAGTCTACATAAAAGTATGGCAAAACTCCGATAAATACAAGGAGCAAGGCAGTTTCAAGAGCTGGATTTGTACGGTAGCAAAAAATCTATCAAAAGACTATCTTAAATCTAAACATAAAAAATACGAAGGTAACTCAATTAGAGATGATAACGTAATAAATTTAATTCCAGACAAAAAAGATACACCTGAAATTATATCAATTTCAAAGTTCAAACATAAAAGAATAATCGATGCCATAGATAATCTAAATCCAAAATTCAAAGAAATCATTATAATGTATGAAATTAATGGAAAATCTTATGAGGATATTTCAAAAAACCTCGGTATACCAATCGGAACAGTAAAATCAAGAATATATAACGCAAAAAAAATATTAGCAGAAAAACTAGCAGATTTATTGTAATAATAACAGAAGAAAGGAACTTTGTATGAAAAAGACCATAATTACGTTGGGTATTTTATTAATGACTTCATCAATAGCATGTGCTGCTCCTGAATTCCCTATGGGGCCACCAATGGGACCACCACCTTGCGATGGAGGTATGGGGCCTAGAGGACATCGTCAGGGACCACCAAGAGTTGATTTGGATAAAAAATTAAAACTAACAGATGCTCAAAAAGCCAAAGCTCGTGAAATAAGAATGGATGGAGAAAAATCAATACATCCACTATTTGAACAATTAAGAGCAAAACAAGAAGAAAAAAGAGCATTATTAAACAGCAATATTAATAAAAAAGAACAAATAGAAATGATTGATAATCTGAATGACACCATTTCTTGTTTAAAGAAACAAATTAGAGATGTAAGAATTCAAAATACAAAAGAATTTGAAGCAATACTAACGGACCGTCAAAAAAATACACTTGATAAGATTAAAATAAATGCAAGAAAAAATATGCACAAACATCCTAGAAACTATAGACATTGTCCGCCACCTAATGGCCCAATGAACTTTTAAATATAACGAAAAGGCTGACAATATGTCAGCCTTTTTAATATATTATTTATTATCTTTCTTAGATAATGCGTCACATTCTCTCATTTTATTATCTATGACATTGAAATCCAATTCTTTAGGTAAGTAATCAGGAATTTCTAAAAATTTAGTTTGTAACTTGTGTTTACCAATTTGAGGTTCTTTATCACGTTGAACAATATAAGCATCTCGGGTATAGCGCATATATTCATTCTGAAGAATTGTATCTGATTTATCAGCCAATGGCTGCAGCATCTTTGCCACAGGAGCATATTTCTTATCTACACTCTTACCAGCCTTTGTTTTATAACACAAATCTTCTATTTCTTTAAGTTCTGCAACATCAGTTCCTAGCATTTGAATTTCACCTGTTAACCCATTCGGAAGTTGAACAAGGAAATGTAAAGCCATATATCCGGTTGGTAAATCCTCATCACGTTTTGGGATAATAGAACCATGTTTGTCACATTCATTTTTTAATTTTGTTAATGCCTTAGGAGAGGCGTAATCATAAGATTTTTCAACTTTTCCATCTTCATCCAAAATAGGATCTGGCCTATAATTCTCTATTTCTAAAATTTTTAATTTATTATTTGCTTCAGCATCAGCAAGACGAAGAACAGCCTTGTCAATATTCTGTTTTGAAGCATCAGCGAAAATAAGTCTTGCACCAACTAAATCTGTCATATGAGATTTAATTTCTTGAACATTAAAGAATTTTCTAGACGCAGATTTTTCCTTAATTGATTCTGCAGATTTTGTACGAAATGATACCGCCTCAATTGGTCTATCAAAGGTTGTTGGATCATCTGGATCTCTTACTATATCTGAGAAAATATCAGATAACTGTTTTTTTAAATATTTTTCAGAATCTTTGGCTATAACATTGACTTGTTTTGCAGTTGCAAAATTAACTCCATATTTTTTATTCTCAATATTTTTTTCAGATGCCCCAAAAGAAACTGTATCATAAGGCAACGGAGCTAAATTAGAGTATCTATGATTAGGCACAGCAACGCCAGGTCTACTTTGGATGGACCTTATACTTGGAATAATTGTGTTAAATGCTGCGAGCATAGAACCTCCTATAATGAGACTGATGCACAGGTCAAATAATCTAATTTTTAAACCAAGTTGCCTTGTGCTACGTCTCTCTCGTCCAGTGTCGCAAAAGCTCGCCAGCTACCCGCAGCCATGCATTTGCTTACATCCGAGAGGGTCGACCACTGCAAAGTGGCAAAATCGGATTTTGACCACTTATGATGTGGTCTCATAACAATAGCAGTAACACTCCAACATATAATTAGTTGCCTTTTATCTGACAATTATTAAAAAAATTTTACAATACAACTACTTAAAAATCAGAAACGATTTCAATCTTCTGCCAGTATCATCCCCAGAGATTCCAGTTGAAACAACATGATACTTATTCAAATAGTCAAAAGAAGTAGAGCTACCACCATCAAACGCCATCGCTTTATCTAAATTATATGATTTACACAATTCCTGTGCCTCATAAATATCCATTGGATGTTTATCTGTAACAATAAATATATGAACCTCATTGCCTTTAATTCCAATAAGGGTCCTAGCTGATTTATGTAAAACAGAGGCTGACTCCCTTATAACAGTTCCTTGTTTATTTTTCACTACAAAATATTCTTTAGCCAAGTCCATTTGAGGCAACAACATCGGTCCTGCTTGAAGTGATTCTACCAACTTTCCTTTATATGGATTGTCGTGTCCATCAATATCATAAACCAATTTATCACAATCATTTATAATTCTAAATTCTGTTCGATTTGAAATAATATTCCAATTTTTAGTAATCGAAGGATTATTTACAAGATTTTCATTTGAAAGAGGATCTTCCTGTAATTGTCCATCTGAATAAATATATGAAATAGTTTTTTGATTTTTAGGGTCAAAAAAACCTGCGTTTATGGTAAAAATAGCATCACACGATTTATTGACAGATTTATTTGTAACAAGATTCTCTGTCAATATAGATTTAAAAGAATGCTCATTAGAAGTAGTATCAACAACTATATGATAAATACCATCGTCAAAAGATACTGAATAATTTTTACAAGCAGCAACAACTGCAAGATTAGAAGTAAAACAAATCATAAGTACCAGTAATATTTTTTTTAACACAATTTATAGTTCCTTTGATTTATAAAATGTAATGATAGCAATAATGAATGCAACTATTGGAGTCGAAGCCGCAACAACCGGATACAAGACTCCTTTTTCTGCAAGCAAATCAAAGAACGGAAGAGTAATATAATATAAAAATATTGCACCAATTGCAATTGTAAACCCGATTAGTCTTTGTTCTCTTGGTTTGCTAAATCCTAATAAGCAACCCATAACAGCAAATAACATACAGACCAATGGATGGAAAAATCTTTGATAATACTTATTTAACATCAGATGGTATTGTTCTTCCATTTTTTGCTCTTTCAATAAAATTAAATATCTGTGCAAATCCTTATTAGTTATTTCTCTATCTTTTTTATTGGCATTTTGCATCAAAACATACAAATCATCTGCAATTTTACCGTGCAAAATATCCATAGATTTTCTATGGTCAATACGCTTAAAAACACCTTCCTGAGTTATGTTATATACTATTACATCATTTAAAATCCATTTATTAGCTTTTCTTATACCAGTTTTAGCCACATAAATCTTAGAAATACCGTGCACGTCATCATATATTTTAGATGAGAAATCTAGAAGAATAACATCATTCATAACGAAATTGTCATATCTGGAAACGATAACCGACATAACCGGTCTATCATTTGCATCTTTTTTAGTATAAATATATTGAGATACAGGATTGGAACATTCCATTTCTGCAAGTTTTTGAGAAGAATAAGGAATTAATTTATCATAAGTCACAAAGCAAAGAGCCGTAACAATTAAACTCAATACAACAATAGGAGCTACTATACGTTGAAATGAAAGCCCTACAGCCCTAAATATAGTTAATTCAGAATTTTTACTTAAAGTATCAAACGTAAACAGTGAACCCAAAAGCAAACCAACTGGGAATCCTTTGCCCAAAATTAAGGGAAGCTGGCATGAAAGGACCATTATACCCATTTTTATAGTATACTGCCCCTCCAATACTTTTTTGATTGTATTCAAGAGCATCTCAGGAGCAATCCAAACTACTGTAAATAGAAGTATCGCAACAAATGAAGTTAGCAATACTTGTTTGAAAATATATCTATCATAAATAGTGATTTTAGGAAGTTTCATTAAAGCTTGAAATCCTTTCCTAAATAGAATTCTTTTGCAATAGGATCAACTGCAACATCTTCACTTTTACCTTCAATCTTAATTTTGCCATCAAATATAACATAAGCCCGCTTTGTAATAGATAACGTTGCTTTAGGATTGTGGTCTGTAATAAGCACACCTAAACCCTTGTCTTCTGAAATTTTCTTAATATTTTCTTTAATTTCCCCGATTGCAATTGGATCAATACCTGCAAAAGGTTCGTCAAGAAGCATAAAATCAGGGCTTGCAGCAAGTGCTCTTGCAATTTCAACCCTGCGTCGTTCGCCACCAGATAGAGAAATAGAAGGAGACTTTCTTAATTTTAAAACACCAAATTCAAAAAGTAGTTCTTCTAATTTTCTACTCTTTTCATCAACTGTCAATTTATCATTCATTTCAAGAACTAATTTAAGATTATCCTCAACATTCAATTTTCTAAAAATAGATGTTTCTTGTGGCAAATACCCAATACCAGATTTTGCTCTCATATTCATAGGCCAAGTTGAAATATCTGTATCATCTAAAAATACATTTCCACTATAAGGTTTAACTAAACCTACAACCATATAAAAAGTTGTTGTTTTACCAGCTCCATTAGGGCCCAACAAACATACAACTTCACCTTTATTTACCTCGAAAGAAACATCATTAACAACACTTCTATCTCCATAAATTTTCACCAAATTTTTCGCAATAATTTTCATAACTAACCTCTAAAATATGATATTATAAACAAACATAAATAACTATCATATTTGAAGATGAATTTAAACTATTGAAAAATTTTCATATAAATGATAAGTTTGTAATGTTGAACGATAGTTAAAAGGAGTTAAGAAGTATGTTCTGCAAATGTAATACCCTAAAAAAAGAGAAAAAAGTTATTAGTAGTGCCCTTAAAGCCCTTGGGAAAGAAAATTTTGCTTTAATTATGCACGGAAGCAGTTTTCCATCAATTGAAGATGAAAACACCGGTTTTGGAACAATTAACTCCAACGCAGGGAAAGAAATTATTGATTATTCAGAAGATTTATTCACTGCAATCCAACTTGGACCTGCAGGTAAAACGAAAAAAACAGATTCATCACCATATACAGGAACAATATTTTCTGGGAATCCTTTATTCATTGACTTGAAACAACTTACTACAAAAGAATGGAAGAATATCCTATCTATTAAAACATTGAACAATGTAGTTGAAAACAATCCAAATAAAGGGACAAATAAAACAGCTTATTCATATATTTTTGAGGCTCAACAAAAAGCACTAAAAGAAGCTTGGGACAATTTTAAAAAAGATAAAACAGCGCAAAAAGATTTTGAAAAATTTAAAGAAACAAATAATTATTGGCTATTTAATGATTCACTATATGAAGCATTGTCAATTGAACATGGTAATGACTATTGGCCAATCTGGAAATCTGATTTGGATAAAAACTTACTAAACCCTAAAACTCCAGAACAAAAAGCTATAACAGAAAAGAGAATTTCTGAACTTCTAAGCAAATATGAAGATAATATTGAGTTTTACAATTTTTCTCAATATGTCCTTTATAAACAAATTAAAGAAACAAAAAAATATGCACTTAAAAAAGAGATCAAAATGATTGCAGATAGACAAGTAGCATTTTCAGATAGAGATGCTTGGGCATATCAATCATTATTCCTTGATGGTTGGATGTTAGGCTGTCCACCTGATTACTTCTCTAAAGATGGTCAAGCTTGGGGATTTCCAGTAATGGATCCTGAAAAATTATACAAAGAAGATGGAACATTAGGTGAAGGTGGAGAATTAATGAAAAACCTTTACAAAAAAATGTTTACTGAAAATCCTGGTGGGGTTAGAATAGACCACATTGTAGGACTAATTGATCCTTGGGTATATAAAGCAGGTAAAAAACCAATGCCAGAACAAGGTGCAGGAAGATTATTCTCATCTCCTGAACATCCAGAATTAGCAAAATACGCAATTGCGACATTGGAAGACTTAGACAACTCAGTTGAATCCGATAAAGAAAAAAGAGTTAAAACACTAAACAAAAAACAGATTAAACAATATGGCAAATTAATTGAAGATGTAGTTATTGCAGCAGCAAAAGAATGTGGTCTTGATAAAAACGCAATTGTTTGCGAAGACTTAGGAACACTCACAAACCCAGTTGATGCTGTGATGAAAGAATACAAGCTTCAAGGAATGAGATTAACTCAATTTGTAAAACCAGAAAAAGCAGATCACCCTTACAGATGTAAAAATATTGAAAGCAACGTTTGGGCGATGGTTGGTACTCACGATAACGAGCCAATCGCTCTATGGGCTGATTCAATGGTTCACACACACGAAGGCTATTTACACGTTAAAAATCTAGTAGAAGACATGTTTGAAGAACACGAAAATAAAAATGATATAATTGTAAAATTGACAAATGATGCAGAATACTTGAAAACAGTCAAAATCGCAGAAATATTTGCCAGTTGCGCTAAAAACATTCAAATATTCTTTACTGATTATTTCAATATTAAGGATGTTTATAATAGACCTGGGACATCTGGTGATGGAAATTGGTCTTTAAGGCTTCCTGATAACTACAAAGAACTTCAAGCAATTGACATGAAAGAAATTCTAAAAATAGCTATTGAAGCAAGGGGAAGAGAGTTCACAAAAAAATATAAGAAACTTATTGAAGAACTTAGTTAATAAATGAAAAAAAAGTTATTAATAGCAATTATTTTAATATTTTCAATTCTGCCGTTTGTTAAAGCGGCAGAATTGGTACCTACAGATGCTAAAATTGAGTACAATAATGGTATTGACAACTACAAAATGGGAAAATATGAAGATGCAATTGCATCATTTCGAACCGCTATTAGGCTTTACCCAGACTACACTGATGCATACTACAATCTTGGAGCAATATTAGATTACTTAAACCAAGGTGACGAAGCAGTTTACATTTTTAAACAAATCATTGCACGAAACCCCAATGAATATGAAGCAATATATAAAGTAATTCTTATTTCGACTAAATTAGGAGATAAGACTACTGCTAGCCAATATACATCAATGATTCCAGCAACAAGTGAATATTATCCGCAAACTCAAGAGCTCATTGCAAAATACCACTTGGGAATAAGCAAAAAACTAGTCACTAAAAGTAAAATTCCTCAAACAAGTAGCACATATGCAAATATAACAAGCCCGACAGGAATTACAACTGACAAAGATGGAAACGTTTACGTTGCTAGTTTTAATGAAAATGCCGTAATCAAGATAACGCCAGATGGGAAAAGAATAATATTTTTCAAAAGCCCAATGCTAAAAGGACCAATTTCAATAGCGATGGATGGCAATGGGAATATGTTTATTGCAAATTACAATGCAAATAACATAATACGAATTACCAAATTTGGTGCACCAGAAATCTATCTCTCCGATGTACTAAAACCGTATTCTTTGCACGTTGGTGGAGATATGTTATTTATATCTTGCCAGGGAAGTAATTCTGTTATGAGAGTCAGGATTAAATAATTTATTCAATCGCAAGACTTTTTATCATATCATATTTTATTATCCCAATAAGCTTTTTATTCCACGGACTTTCAAAAACAGGTATTGTACTCAGATGAATTTCCTTCATAATTTTGGCAATAACAGATATGCTGTTTTGCGGATAGGCTACTACGAGAGATTTTGAATGCCCTTTTGTGACATAGTCAGAAACTTTATACATAATCTAAATACCTATGATTATAAAAGTTAACATAATAAATATAAATACTAATTGCAATTAAATACTATCTGATTAAAGGGTGGCGACAAACCCCGACTCACGTAACCCATTTGGGCTATATTTGTTCTGAGTTCAAAATCATCATAAATTCATCAGCCAATTTCTTGCTCCACTTTTTATTTACATCTGACATTATGACAGCAATAGCGCCCTCTTTAGAAAGAGCTTTTCTATATGGTCGAGGCTGGATAAGTGCAAAATAAGCATCAATAATTAATACAATCTGAGAAGTCAGAGGAATATCTGAACCAGATAAGTTATTCGGATATCCTGAACCATCCCAATTTTCATGGTGTTTTTCAATAATAGGAATAATCTCTTGTATATTAGAAATAGGTTTTAAAATTTCTTTGGCAGCAATTACAGGGTGTGATTTTATTTTTCCAATTTCATCGTCAGTAAGAGGAGAACGTTTTTGTAATAATTCTTTTGGCAACATCAAATTTCCAATATCATAAAGCAAAATAGCAATCTTCAGATTATCAGTCTCTTCTTTTGATAATTCAAAACGTTTAGCCAATAATGAAGCAAGAACAGTCTTGCTTTTAGTTACTCCACTAAAGTTGTTGGGATTATATACTTCCGCGATTGAATCAGCAACAGAATAAAGTACATCTCTATCGCTGTTAAGTTCATCAAGTTTTTGACACAACAACTGTGACATATTTTCATCAATAGGGATACGATGTTTTGAAATAATCTCAGCAAAAGCATCAACTGCAACATTTTGCCAAGACTCATAAGCCATTTTAGGAGCAATTGTAACCTGATTACGTCCATTTTTCTTTGATAAATACATAGCCTGATCAGTCAGTTCAAGCAATTCGGTAATATTATCTGAATGTTCAAGGTACGTTGAAACACCTATACTGGCAGTAACGTGTCCTATAGTTTCAATTTCTTTTGACTCAATAGCTTTTCTGATTCTTTCTGCGGCAATCAGTCCACCTTTAGAATCCACACCAGGAAGAAGAATATTAAACTCTTCGCCACCCATTCTAGCGACGACATCAATAGACCGAGCGTTCATTTTAAGAGCGTCTGCTACCGTTTTAATAGCTACATCTCCGTGAGAATGTCCGTACTTATCATTTATCTGTTTCAAGTGGTCTAAATCCAATCCTATAATTGTAAACTTTTGATTTTGACGTTGGGATCTTAAAAGTTCCTTTTGCAAAAACTCTTCAAAATAACGACGGTTATTTAAACCTGTTAAACTATCTGTTATAGCCTGTTCTTTAACAGTTTGGAACAAATCCGCAATTGTAATTGCCAATTCAATTTGTTTTGCAAATAATTCTAAAAAGTTCAGTTCAGGTTCTGTAGCTGATTCTCTTGAAGAAAATACAACAAGCGAAGCAAAATAACGGCCATTTTTCTTGAGAGGAATAACTAAATATGAACTCCAGCCGGTGGACTTTATAAGTCTTAAACGTTTATTCATCTCCATATTAGGAAACATATTCGCCAAACATTCATCCAAATCATTACTCTGATATATTTTCCCAGAAGCTACACAGTAATCACGATCAGGATTGTGTACATAGTGGATTCTTTGTTCATAAAACTGTTGTGAAAATATAGTGCTCAATTTATTTATAAATTCACAAGAAGCATCTACAATAATCTCTAAATACTCACCATCATTATCTGCCTTAGCACGAATAATTGCACTATATAGATAACCCAATTCACCTTGAAGACTGTTTACAATAGAATCAAGCACATTAGTTAAAGGCTGTGACGAGTTCATCATCTGCCAAATATGTTGAACCGTAAGCAAACGTTGATTGGCAATTTGAAGCTCCTGAGTTCTTTCATCAATCTCAGCTTCAAGTTGCATATTTTTTTCATAAACCTCAAGAAAATCTTTCTTGGTTGTATAAATATTAGATTCAACACTATTAATTTGTCTGCGAAATTCGTCTAACTTTTTCCAGAAACCCATCTTAACCTCGTTAGACGATTATACAATAATTATTATAATTAGTAAACTAATACAAAAGACTTATAAAATAATCGCCAGAACATAAATTTGATTATCCAATATTAAACATCTTCTCCTTGAATTTGAACAACCGTACTGCCATCTTTTGGGATTTTACCTAAAGCAGCATTTATATGCTTATTTAAAATTTCTTGTTTTTGCATATATTCTTTTTTAATTGTATCTGCTTCAGATCCTTCATGAACCTTTACCTTATCTACTAATTTATAGATATTCGTAACAGAATTTATTCCATCTTGAATCTTTGTAATATTAGTATTAGTAGAATCGACAATGCGTTTATCTGCATCACCCAAAATTTGGGAAACAATCGAAGATCTAATAACCTCTGGATTAGATATTATTGTAGTCTTTACTTCATCTAAGGCTCCAAGGTATGTCTTTATAGACTCTTGCCTTGGCATTTTGTTAGTTTTCTCAATAATTTTTGTTTTAGTATCATCTATCGTTTGAGCATAATTAACATCATCATCAAATTCTGGGGCTTTAAGTCCTTGTGTTAGTCCTCTAAGAACGCCAAGTTGAGTACTAGTTGTTCCAAGTAGATTAACTATACTATTAACATCTTTTTTAGTTTTATCAACATTTAAAATTTTATTTTCAGCCCTTAAAAATTTAGTTGCTAGACCAAGCTTGTTAATAAACATCGCAGCAGTATCATTGTCATCACCTAGAATTAACATTCTAGCCATATAATCTACAGCAGCATCATCAGCCATGTTAAGAGGTCCACCTGTTTTTGGATCTTTCAATGTAGTGTCATAATTTGAAAATTTATTTGCAACGGCAGATTCATTTCCAGAATCAACTGCATCCATTAATGAATCCTGCATATCAACAAGAGCTGCGTTTTCCAACGAGCTAGTTAATCCACTAGTTTTAACCTCAAGGTCCATTTTCGCAAGTCCAGCTTCTTTTTTATCTTTTGAATTTACAGGACTATCTTTTGCAGAAAGAAGTAAATAACTGTTCAATATATCTTCAGGATAATTCAAGAAATGATATTTTTTAAAATCATCCATAAATTTATCATGAGCTATCATCGCATTAGCTGGATCAAATTTTCCTTTTTTATCAGATAAAGTTTCATCAACTATATCATCAACAGATGCAGCAATAGATTTTTGATATTCAGGTTTAATATTTGATGAAACGAAGTTATAAGTTGAATCATTAATAGCTTTTAAAGTAGAATCCATATGCTTAGAATAAGCCTTAGATGTATTTTCACACTTATTTATAACTTGAATTGAATTAGATAAACCAGCAACAACTTCATCTTTCAATAAATCTTCTTTATTAGTAGTTGAGAATTTTGAGAATGCTTTTACTAAGGCATCGTTAACATCATCCCCAGATAATTTTTTATCAGAATTAGTTAAACCAATAATTGATTTTGTAAAAGTTTCCTTATTTTTATCAGGCACTTGAGTGAATAATACTGTACTAAAACTAGATTTAAACGATTCTGATGCTTGATTTTTTTGAAGTTCATTACTTGATGAAGCCAGTTTAGTATGATACAAATGATTCATGTTAGATGAAAGTTCATTCAAATAAACAGTCTTCGTATATTCGCTATTCTTTTTACCTACAGAATATTTATCAATTTTTTGACTAATCTTATCAACGTGGAATGTAGTTTGGTTCTCAGAATCTTCATGTTTAAATTCTGAATTCAACCAACCATTTAAATCTTTGTTAAGAATATTATGGTGTCTTTCAGGTATATCCATAACAATAAAGGCATTGAGCGAATGTTTTAATGTTGCCGCATCATTTTTAATACTATCTTGCATAAATTCAGGAGGATTCATTTTCTTAATTGCACTGAACTCTTTGTTCATGCCAGCATACGCTTTTTTATAATCCGCTCCGGTAGCACCAGGTTTCAAACCAACAACTGTAACAGCAGATTTTACTGAATTTTGGATTGAAGGATCATTATAACTAGCAGTAATAAATGCTCCTGCAACATTGTTAATAGATTGAGCTTGTTTAGTTGAGACTTTTTTATCATCAGGAATCTGATTAATCATACTTCCAATAGTATCAACCATACTATATGCAGCCAAAGTTCCTTTTTTTGCCTTAACTTGGTCTGAATATTGATAAAATATAGAATCCAAAGTATCCGTTTGGTGTTTTAAAACTGCATCACTAAGTGGGGAAGTTTTAGGGTATGCCGGAGTTGAACCATATTTACGGAATGCCTCATCTTTATGTTTATTAAACGCCTTTTCATAATCTAGTGTTTGTAATGAAGATGAAAAGCTTCTATACAAATCATCAAATGTTCTACCACTTGATTTATCGGTTGCATTTTTATAAGTATCTGCTTGGTGATTCATAAATAACTTGTGATATTTATATGCAGGCTGAGTATCTGACAATTTAATATCGCCAAGAAGTTCTTGTTGGAACAAAACATTTCTTACAGTTGTTGTAGTCTTATTATCAGTAGATTTATATGACTTAAGCATATCATAACCGGTATAACCTTTTATAGCTAAATCTTCATTCGTAGCATCAGAAGTTTCTTTATTGAATTCTTCAGTAGTCATATCTTGTAAATTTCTGTATTTATTCACAAAATCTTCATTAGTATCAGGGTCATATTTCTTATCAATATACTTAGTAATTGCTTTAAACTTAGTAGATGTGTTATCCATATCTGATTCATTAAAATAAAGGGCATCAGATAAAGATTTAGTTAGATTATCCTTAATTTCACCTCTTGCAAGTTCTGCATTTTCAGATTTTGGAACAATCCTATCAAAATTGTTCAAAGTCTTACCAACCATAAACCCGATTGTATGCTTCAGACTGCCATCAAATTGAGCCTTCTCAGCCTTAGAATATGAAGCGGTAGCTCTAATAATATCAATTTTAGACTTATCATCTAATTCAATATTATTATTTTTCAATGCATTATCAACAATTTCAATAGTTTTATTTGTTTTTTTATCTAAAGCATACGCAAGCAAAACATTACTATCTTTAGCAAATGCATAGTTAAAATACATTTTTGCATTCTTTTCACGTTGAGGTTCAAATGCATGTACTGCATCTACAGTTTTAGCCTGTGCTACATCTTTCCAATTTGCGCCATCAGGGAATGATCTTATAAATGCAGCTTTTTCAAACGTAACTTTTAATGGATCATCATTTCCTAAACTATCATAATCAGCTTGAGAAACTATTCCCTTATTAAACGGAGTTGTTTCAATACGTTGATCCAATTTTTCAATTTTAGCATTATAGCTCTTAGCCGCAGTTTTATGTCTAATTATTGATGATTTTATCTCACTTTGAGTCATTTCATTAGCTTGTTTTGTAATATCAGGGACTAATACAGTATCAGGTATAAAAATATTATCCTTTATCGATGCTGCAATCCTCTTAACTTGACCATCATCACCAGTAACAATCACATCTGGCATTAAAGCGAATTTAAATTCTTCTCTATCATTATCAAGTTTTTTCAAACGTCTGTTTTCAATAGGTTCAGCTTTAAATTCCCCAGTCTTAGTCATAAGGTCTTCTGTATAATTACCATTTCTCCATTTATCATTGGTAATATATCCGGTTTCTCCACCACGTTTGTCACTATAATCAGTATGATTAAGCCCATCAGAACCGACCCAAGTATTTTCTAATTCAGAAGCACCCCAACTGTTATCATGGTATAAAACATCTTTGTTTTCATTTCCAGCAGAAGAAATTTCTGCAATATATTGAGCATGCATACCTGTTTTATCATGGAATACAGAAGTGGTAGAAATACCAGAGTGAGAAGTATTTTTAATAACATCAAAAGCCTTTTCCTTATCTTCTGTCGCATGATATGGTCTATCGGACATTTGTTGAATAATTTTTACTTCTTGAGGAGTAGACAACCCCGAATGAGCCTCGCTCATCCAATAACGTCCTTCATCCACACCAGTTTTTCTCATGTGTTCTTCAAGAGGTTTTTTGATTTCTGCTCTAACAAATGCAAGCTCTTCGCTCGTTTCAGAATACATTTTATTAACTGATTTATCAATTTTCTTTAATGTTTCTTTCTCACCATTTGTAAATTTATACAATATAGGGTCAGAAATTTTACCTTGTCTTGATGAAAATTCATCTTGAGAACGTAATTGATCAAGTTTATCGAATCTATCTCTTAAAGGAGTTAATTCTTTAGCAGGAATAACAGTTCCTGCATTTTCCATCTTTTTCATAACAGCATCCTCAGGCATAGCTGAATTAAGAACATTGCCATCTTTATCAGTTACAGTCATGAATTCTTTAATATACTGAATACTTTGTGATATTTGGTTAAAATCACTAGCTACACCTTGTAGTGTTTCCATAGATTTTTGAGTAGGTTCGTTACCTTCAATACCATTAGAAGCATTAAAAGCTCCAATAATAACCTTACTCATTTCATCCTTAGGATCAACGAATGCCTTATTTACCAAATTGAACGAATCAACAAAAGTATGAGTTTGATCCTTATTACCAAGATTATTATATATTTCTGTGTATTGTTTATCAGTTGGATTATTAAACAGAGTTTCCTCATATTTATTATATTCTTTTAGAACTTTATTCTTATCTGGTTTCATTTTCAAAGCCATTGAAGCAATTCTTAATTCTTCTTTGTCTCCTGATTGAATTTGTTCTTTTGCTTCACTCACTTGGAAAGCAAGAGATTGTTTTCTATTTCCAAGACCAAGTCCTCTGTATACGGAATCCATACCGTCAGACAAATAAGAATCAACTCCGCCCTTCAACTCAGTTAGTGCAGCTACGACCTTATCTTTATCAGGTTCTACACCTAACACAGGGGCAAAATGATTAACATAAATAGGGTCGCCAGTTTTTTCTATGTGAGCAGCTACCTTCGCCATATTTTGAGATAACAATGTTTCAGAATCTGGAACATCAGTCTCAATCATTCGGTCTGTAAGATATTCTGGATCTTGTAATGCAAATTTCATTTGAGTACGGTAAGCAACAGCAGCTTCAAATAATTTTCTTTCATCTGCTACTTTGCCGGATATTTTTGACTCTGGATGAATTTCTTTTTGGATACTATGAACAGTTTCAACAAGATCTCTTATTTCTCCAGCATTTTTATCTAGTTTATCAGTATCAACAGCATCACCAAATTGGCTAGATATAAAGGCTTTAACCTTTTTATCTTTCATAGAACTCTCTTCATTCGGAATAAAGTGATACTTACCTGTACCATCTTTTACTTTATCTTCAATTTGTTTTGCAGTTTCTTGACGCAAAGCAAGTAATCGTGTTGTCGTGTCATGAGCTTCTTTGTCAGACAAAGAAGGTACTGTTTCTCTAACTTTTGACGTAATTATATTAGTCATTTTTTGCATATATGTAAATTCTTTGCCATAATTATTGCGTATTTCAGAAGTTTTAACTTCATGTTCAACTTTAGATTTTTTCGCTTCCCCAATAACATCTTTAGATTTTATCAATGCTTGGTAGTATCTATGTTTTGTAGCTAATTTAGGGTCATCCATAGTAAGAGTAAAGTGAGCATCATTAAATGCACCAAAATTATCTCTATCAAACGGGATATAATTTGATTTTGGAGTACTATCAGCATCAAACATGTCTGATACATTCATCCACTGAGTAGTAGAAGCATCAACAATACGATAACCTTTTTTATCAGCATCATCAAAATCTACAACTGCCTTTTGAACAGGAACTTTTACATTTTTACCAATTTGAGTTTTATCATAAACCATTAAATTAGGACTATCATCTAATTCAGACATAATGTTATCAACATAATTAGGCTTATCTTCATAAGACATTAATTTACGAGCAATAGAAATAGCTGCGCACATACCATGATGTTTTTGATTTATTGCTTTAGTATTAGGAACTTTTGATTCTTTTGTAGTTACAACCAAATCATTCATCATTTCAGCTACAGCTTGTGTTTTTTTACCTTCTAATTGAGGATTAATTTTATAATCAGGGCTCATAAAATGAGCTAAACGCCCCATGACATATTTTTTTTGTTTAATAGGGATTTCAGAAGAAACAACAAAATAAGACATGTTACGTTCAAAATTTTTGATATTTGGATTTTTTTGTTCATCTAATTGTTTTTTATCGACTTGGCTTAAAATATAATCTTGGGATTTTAAAATATCTGTTTCATCTTCAGATAATGATTTTGGTTCATTAAAAACTTTATCAATTTCTGGAGTATATTTTTCTTTTACAATAGGATCAGAAATAGCAATTGAACTTTCTGTTGCTTGTTTTAACTCTGTCTTCCAATCGTTATTAGGTTCTTTCCCGTTTTGGATATTAGTTCCGTATTTCAAATTACCAGCTACATCAAGTAAAAATTTAACATTACTTTCACCTGATTCATTACCTAAATTCTTAATCGCATTCGTAATTTTAGTTTGGTTATTTGAGGTTAACGCATAGTCATTATCATTTTTCAGTTGATTTGTAGTATTTCTATCTTCACGTTTCCCTTTAAATCCAGGAGCAAAACTATTAAACATTCCTAACTTCATAAATATAAAATCCTTATCACACTAAGCCATTGAATATTTGAAAACATGTGTAATAATTTTTTTGCTATTTTGTAAAGAATATTAAGTGTAAAATTTACAAATATAAACAATAAAAATGAGTCCTTAAAAAAGAACTCATTTTTAAATATAGGTTAAAACCTTACTAAATCATATTTTTTCTAATTTTTTCTTTTGCTTTATCAATTGCTTTAATTCTTCTTTCAACAGATTTAACCTGTTTATTTATAGAATTTCTTTCAGATTTTACTAGTTTATATTGAGCATCAACATCAGAATACTTAGTTTTCAAGTTTAATAAATCATTTCTAATATCAACCTGAGCATTATCCAATTGCAAAATAGCATTTTGGATATTCCCATTTCCTAATGAATCATCAGCAGCAGGAACAGTTGTTGCACTAGGCTTTACAACTGCCTTTGCGGGAGCTGAAGCTACACCAGGTACATCATCAAAATTTAATGGAGTGAAAGCATTTCCGCTAGCAAATGCGACACCAGAACATAGTAATAAACAAGCTGTTAACAATATCTTTTTCATAACATATCTCCAATAATTGTAGTCACAGAAACATCATATTATAATTATAACTTAAATTAAATAGTCATGGAACAAAAATCATATATTCATATTAGATTAAATATCTAACTTATAACCACCACCATATATGGTCGAGATGTATTTTTTATCACCAGAAATTTTAGCTATTTTGCTTCTTAAATGACGGACATGCACTCTTATTGTCTCTACATCATCATCAGGTTCATATCCCCAAATTTCCTTAAGAAGTTTTGAAGAAGAAACCATGCTCCCATGATTTTGAAACAACAAATAAAAAATATCAAACTCAATAGGTGTAAGCTTCGTCACCTTATCATCAATTTTAACACTATAAGTTTCCGGCAAAAGTGTAATCTCTTTATAATTCAATAATTCTTTTATCGCAAGTGATGCTGGGATTTGATTGGAACGCTTTAGTAAAGCCCTCACACGAACTTTCAATTCTTCCATTTCAAATGGTTTAACAAGATAATCATCAACCCCTAAATCAAATCCCTTAACTTTATCATTTAATTGCGATAAAGCCGTTAACATAAGTATAGGAACATTCTTTAATGATTCATTTTGTCGAATTCTTTGAGCAACTGTATAACCATCAACATCAGGCATCATAACATCTAAAATTATAAGTGCAGGAAGTTCTTGTTTAGCAATAGCAAAACCCTCTACTCCATCATAAGCCTGAACTACAGAATAACCATTAAGCTCTAGATTAACTTTAATTAGCTCGTTAATCGCACTATCATCATCAATAACAATTATCTTCTTCATACAATATATAATAATATAAAAATAATCATTTATAAAAAATACTAGAAAAATTTTTATGAGTGTGTATGATATTAAAATAATGAGAAAAAAGTATGAATACAGATAGTAATAATGATGGGATATCCAGTTTAATATCCAAAGAAGTTAATTCGACGGATAAAATAATGAAACCCGATTTCAATCAGAAAACCGGACGTGAATTACTTGCGTTTTATTTGCAAACGAAATTTAAACAAATCCTTGCTTTTGACAAAAGAGCCACAGTCCCTGTTTTTAGACACATAAAGTCTGACTTTATATCAAGATTTTCAAAACGCCTTATTAATAATCCTAATAAGCGTTTTTTAGTGGGTATAACAGGAGAATCTGCCTCAGGGAAAACAGCTATTTGTACAGCAATTACAAATGTAATAAAAGATTTGGAACTTCCTGTTTCAATAATTACAACCGACAATTATTTTAGGGATATATCAGATTTGATTTCAAAATATGGAAATTTTGATAATCTTCGTGATAATGGTTACGACATTGATGCTCCATCTAACTTTCAACTTGATATATTAAAATCAAACTTGGAAAGAATATCAGAAGGCGAAGACATTTATACTCCTGAATATTTACCAAACGGAACTGGTGTTTCACTACCACTATCTAAGTTTATAAAATCTGAAAAAATCATTGTTGTTGAAGGAATGGCAACAATGTACGAAGGAATCAAAGATTTATTTGATGTAAAAATATATATTGAAACAGATAATGAAACAAGAAAAAACAGATTTATAACACGTGCAAGAGATGAGAGAAACCAAAACCTTGAAAATGCACTAAAGCATTGGGAATACATTTTATCCGCAGGGCAAAAATACATTACACCATCAAGAAAAGATACAGATATGATTTTAAATGGAGAGTCAAGCCTTGAATATTTTTCACAAATTCTTGAATATATCCATGCAATTACAAATAACTTCCAACAATAAAAATATAAAGAAAAAACCTTAATTTTTACATGTGCTCAATAACTATTCTTATAAATCAACCTTTTAATCAGTATCAACTTAAATGAATTAATGTATAATGAGTCATATGAATTTATTAGAAATTAAAAATCTTTCAGTTGCGTTTAAATTAGAGTCAGGCACATATGATGCAATATACAATGTATCACTAGATATCCCTAAAGGAAACATCATTGCCTTAGTGGGGGAATCAGGCTGTGGTAAAAGTATGACAGCTATGAGTATTCTAAGACTGTTGCCCAAAAATTCAATAACAAGTTCTGGAGAAATATATTTCAATGGAACAAACCTAATAAAACTTTCAGAAAAAGAGATGAGAGGAATAAGAGGCTCACATATCGCACTTATACCACAAGATCCAATGACATCACTAAACCCTTTGTACACAGTAGGCAACCAATTGATGGAAATTATAAACAAAGATAAATCACTTTCAAAACCTGACGCAATAAAGAAAGCCACAGAAGTATTTGAAATGGTTAAAATACCAAATGCAAAAGACAAATTATCAATGTATCCTCACGAATTTTCAGGAGGAATGAAACAGAGAGCTATTATCGCAATGGCTTTAACAACAAAAGCAGAACTGATAATTGCAGATGAACCAACTACCGCTCTGGATGTAACAATACAAGCTCAGATAATGAACATTCTAAATGAAATAAAAAATGAATTAGGAACTTCAATACTACTAATTTCACACGATTTAAACCTTGTAGGTGAATATTCCGATGAAATAAATGTTATGTATGCAGGGAAAATTGTAGAGAAAGCTGCTTCAGAAGAATTTTTTAAAAAACCTTTACACCCATACTCAGAAGCCCTACTTAAATCTTTACCTGACAAAAATTATGAAAGAAAATTAAAAACAATTGAAGGACAACCACCCAATATTCAAGAAATTATTAATGGTTGCAGGTTCAATCCTAGATGTGAAAAAGCTATAGAAGGAATATGTAACAAGAAATCTCCATCACTTTTATGTAACGGCGATAATCATTGTGTATCATGCAATCTTTTTGAACACTAGTGTCTTATTGGAACTTTTACCAATTTATGTTGATGGTATATGTGAGGCATTCTAGTGTGTAAAACTATAGACCTATGCTCGTCTTCTTTGTACTTATAGTACAAAATCATATCTGCGGCGACCAATATAAAATTCAATAAATATAACACTATAACTAAATCTTGGCTATATAATACTTTGTGAATCATTCCACAAACATAACCGATTTCTATTAACCATAGAAAAAATATACTTTTACCTTTAACGTCCTTTGTTCTGTATGTTTTGGCTACTTGAAATGGCCAACTTGCACCAAAACATATCAACATGGCGGCTTCAAAAATACTCATATTAATTTCTCCTTGAAAACTATTTTAGTCCGATACAAGTGTAAAATCAACATTTATTCGTAAAATTTAATTTAATCTTTATATTTTTAAAATAAGAACAAATATATAAAAATATTTTTTAATCTTAGTTGCACACTTATTTTTGTGTTATCTTGAAACATGTATCAAATTGATAAGGAGAATACTTATGGCAAAAGATAGCAGTTTTGATGTAGTATCAGAATTTGATAAACAAGAACTTGTTAATGCTGTAGATCAAGTAAAAAGAGATTTACAATCAAGATTTGACCTTAAAAACTCTAATTCAACTATTGAGCTTGAAAGTGACAAAACAATTACAATAACGACAAACGACGATATGAAACTTAGAAATATCTTGGATATTTTGCAAACAAAGCTTGTTAAAAGAGGAATCGATATAAAAATATTAGATGCTCAAACCGTAGAAAATTCTCTAGGTGGAAATGTAAGACAAGTATATAATCTAAAAAAAGGACTTACTCCAGAATTAGCTAAAAAAATTGTTGCTGATATAAAAGATTCAAAATTAAAAGTACAAGCTTCTATCCAAGGAGATCAAGTAAGAATAACCGGAAAAAATAAAGATGATTTGCAAGAAGTAATCCAACTCTTAAAAAAGAATCAAGACAATTATGACTCTCCACTACAATTCACGAATTACAGATAAAATTTACATTTTGTATTTTCAATAAAATAAAAATCATAATAAAACGAGCTCGCAGAATATGCGAGCTCGTTTTAGGTTTGGTTAATTATTAGGTTATATAAGTTATTAATAAGTTGTTACGTGATCATTTGCTTCTTTACCAACTGAACTTGAAATCAATGTATAAGCTATACCTGCAAGACCACCGATAATTGCGCCCGGAACACCTCCGATTAAGAATCCTGCTGTTGCGCCTGCTGCTGCTGGAGCTGCATAACCAACTGCCTTACCTATTTTCTTAGTTGTATTCTTAGATGCATAACTTTGAATTCCTGTACCAGTCATATATGAGAATGTTTCTTCTGCTGAATTTTTACCATAATCGCCACCACGTAAGCCAGACATTACTCCGTTCATAAAGAACCCGTGGCCTTTGTGCATTACATCATCTCTAAGAGATGCACCATTAACTTGATCATAATATTTAGCTACAGCTGATCTGATTGATTGTTCGGCATCAACTCTTTCTTGTTGAGTTTTTAATTCAACACCTGATTCTTTACCGATTGCAGAACATATTTGGTCAAATTCTTCAGTTGCAGTTTGTAAATCGTTTTCACCAACGTGATATTTCATATTTTTCAAAGTGTTATTCAAAATTTCGCTGGTTGTATTTAAAGTATATGCGTTACCGCGGTCTTTGAAGGTTAAGGAAGTTTTGTTATCAGATTCATGACCTGCAAGATCATACATCCCATTTGAATATTTTTTTGCATTGTCTACGTATGCATCAACATAGCTACTATTATTGTAACCACCAAACATACCCATCCCCATACCCATTCCGACTCCAGGGTATCCAACACCACCGCCTAGAGTAACACCAGGATTTATAGGAGCAACTCCAACTGGCAAAGTTCCAATTCCGTTGTTATATTGCGGATTGTTAAAAATTGAATAATCTTCGTCCAAATACTGACTCAAAATTGGTCTATTAAATGCTGTCAGACCTTGACTTACATTTTGAGCAGATACATTTGCTGCTGCTGTCATACAAACCTCCTAGTATTAACCTAACCTTAATTAATTTGAAATAACCTTTACCCTTATATAAAGTATTTATATATTTTAGAATTGACTATTTTTATTTTATTCCTTAACAAATGTTAACAAAGTAGCAAAAAAGATTAAAAGACTGACACACTAATCATAGAAACGAACATAACAAGGTTATCCCATAGAGATAGTAGGACAAATTAAATAAAAAAAGAGGCTCTCTTTAGAACCTCTTTTTTTTATTATTCTTTTGAAAAAACTATTTCATCATCTTTAACATCTACGGAAATAGCATCGCCACTAATAAACCTTTGAGATAAGATTTCTTTTGACAAAGGATTCTCAACTAGCTGCCTTATAACTCGTTTTAGGGGACGAGCACCATATATAGGATTAAACCCTCGCGTTGCCAACAATTCCTTAGCATCATCAGATATTTCAATGGAAATTTCTTTATCTGCCAACAACTTTTTTAAATACCCCATTTGGATATCAACAATTGAAGATAATTGAGTCAATGACAAAGATTTAAAGAATATAGTTTCATCAACACGGTTTAAAAATTCAGGTTTAAATCTATCTTTCAAGATACCTAAAACTTTTTCTTTTGTTGCATCAAAATTGCCAACCTCAATAGCCGCATTAAGCGAATCTTCAAGAATAATCTCACTACCAATATTACTTGTCATTATGATAACGGTATTTTTAAAATCTACAGTTCGACCTTTAGCATCGGTTAAACGACCATCATCAAATATTTGAAGCATTATATTAAAAACATCAGGATGTGCTTTTTCAATTTCATCAAAAAGTACAACTGAATACGGTTTTCTCCTAACAGCTTCCGTCAATTGGCCGCCTTCTTCATACCCTACATATCCTGGAGGAGCACCAACAAGTCTTGAGACATTATGTTTTTCCATATATTCACTCATATCAATACGAACTATAGCGTCTTCGTCATTAAACATGAATTCGGCAAGAGCCTTTGCAAGCTCAGTCTTACCAACACCAGTTGGTCCAAGAAATAGAAACGTACCAATTGGACGTTTAGGGTCTTTAAGACCAGAACGAGCACGTCTGATTGCATCAGAAACCGTTTCAACAGCCTCATCTTGTCCAATCAATCTTTTATGAATCAAATCTTCCATAGTTAATAATTTTTGCATTTCACTTTCAACCAATTTATTAACAGGAACTCCAGTCCATTTGCTTACTATTTCTGCAATATCATCTTCATCAACTTCTTCTTTTAGGAGAGGCCCTTTTTTATTAGAATCATCAGCAGGTTTTTCTTGAATAGATTTCAAATCCTTTTCAAGTTTTAAAAGTTTTCCATATTTTAGTTCTGCTGCCATTTGCAAATCAGTATTTCGTTCTGCTTCGGCTATTTGGTTTTTAACTTGATTAATTTCATCTTTGATGGCTGCTTCACCTGTAATAGAAGCTTTCTCAAGTTCCCATTGAGATTTTAAAGTTTCAACTTTTCTATTTAATTCATCGATTTCAACAGTTAATTTTTTAATTTTTTCTTGCGATTCTTGGCTATCTTCTCTCTTTAATGCCTCACGTTCAATTTCTAACTGCATTTTTTGACGAAGCATAATATCTATTTCTTCAGGCATAGAATCAATTTCTATACGAAGAGAAGACGCAGCTTCATCAATCAAATCAATAGCTTTATCAGGGAGAAATCTATCAGTAATATACCTGTCAGAAAGTTTTGCAGCTTGAATAAGAGCACTATCTAATATCCTTACCCCGTGGTGAACTTCATACTTTTCTTTCAAACCTCTTAAAATACTAATTGTATCTTCTACAGAAGGTTCATCAAGTAAAATAGGTTGAAATCTTCTTTCGAAAGCTGGGTCTTTTTCAATATACTTTCTATACTCATTGACTGTTGTAGCACCAATTGTTCTAAGAACACCACGTGCCAACATTGGTTTTAAAAGGTTACCTGCATCCATCGAACCTTCAGTAGCACCAGCACCAATAACTGTATGAATTTCATCAATAAATAAAACTATTTCACCGTTTGATTCTTCCACTTGTTTTAAAACAGCTTTCAAACGTTCTTCAAATTCACCCCTGAATTTAGCACCCGCAACAAGCGCGCCCAAATCCAATGCGGCAAGCTTAACTTTTTTCAAGCTTTCTGGAACATCCCCTCTAATTATACGCTGAGCCAACCCTTCTACTACAGCCGTTTTACCAACCCCAGGTTCACCAATCAATACAGGATTATTTTTAGTACGTCTATTTAAAACTTGAATAATTCTCCTAATTTCTTCATCACGACCTATAACGGGATCTAACTTTCCTTTTCTAGCCAGTTCAGTAAGATCGGTAGAATATTTTTCAAGTGCCTTCATATTTTCATCAGCATTTTTACTATCCACAGTTTTTTTACCTCTTATTTTTTTCATAACATTTAGAACTGAGTTGGCTGATACATTATTATTTAACAAGCATCTTGAAATAAAACTATTATTTAATTTAGTCATTGCGAGTAGTATTAACTCAATCCCAATATATTCATCTTTAAATTCTTTTGATTGATCCTGTGCTATTTCTAATAGTTGATCACTCTCAGAAGATAAATAAATTTGTTGAGTATTTGGCATTTCCGCAATAGTCGGGAAGGTCTTTACTTGAGCTACAATTTCATTAATGAATTTTTGATTAAGTAACTTTAATTCAACCAAATAATCCTTAATGATACCCTTATCTTCAATCATCGCAAGCATAATATGCTCTGGATGTATTTGAGGATTTTTATATTCATTCATCTTTACACCAGAAGCATAAAGGATTTCTTGTGAATAATTAGTAAATTTTTCAAAATTAATCATATATTTTCTCCATCTACACTATTATATTAATGAAATTTTAAGTTTTTTAACAAAAATTAATGATTAATTAATAATTTGGCAATTAATATTTTCAGGAGTGTTTATATAGGAGTCAAAGATTCAGAAATATTCCAGGGAACTTGATATAAAAATTTATTGTGATAAAATAAGGAAAAGTGATAAGGAAATATTAATGAATAATTTTTACCTAACAACTGAAAAACATCATCATACTCATATAATCCCGATGGGACTATAAGATTTTGATGTGATTCAGTTTCTTGTAAGATAGCCCTTCGGGAAAAGTTGTTTGAAGGTTACTATTTTACAAAGGAGATCATTAAATGTCACTTATAATAAATGCCATTTCGGCAGTTGGAAATAACAGTAGCGTGTATCCTCTATTAGTGAGAGACTGCGGAATAGAAGCGCCTGCTAAAGTTGTTCAAACATATAACCAAAATGCCAAAGATTCAAAAAGAATGGCAACACACGCCACTAGAGAAAGACTGATTGATGAATATGGTACATCTGCAGTTTGGATGGGTGGCGTTCCTGTAGTTGAAGCAATTGCGAATAAAATTATTCAAACTAAAACGGGTCTCAATGGAAATGTTAGTCTTCAACTTTTAGAAACTAAGAAAAATTCTAATGTATATAAAGACGTAGCACAAAATATTGAGATAAATATTCAAAAATTCAAAGACAAGGCTCCTGAAGCAGTAAAAGATCTTCTTAACATAAAAGCTAACGCTGCAAAATACAAAAACATATCTAATAGAAAATATGCAATAGCACTTGTTGTACCAATGGCTATAATGGGGTTTGTATTACCAAAAGCGAATTTCGGTTTAACAAAATATTTAATTGGTAAAGATATCAAATCAGGTAAATTACCAAACCCGAATAAAATGCCTGATATGAAAAAATCAGCAGTATCATCAAAAAAAGGAAACCCTGCATTTGAATCACTAAATTCGATGAAAAAATCTAATACCCCATCATTCAAAGGGTTGGGAACTATAGTTGGTTCGCTTAGCCAAACACAAAAAATGGCTGTAACTGATGGAGGTTTGGCGGTTGGTAGAGTTGGAACATCAAGAGGCACAAATGAAAAAATAGAATCTCTATTTAAAGCCGGCGGAATGCTACTATTGAACTTTGTAGCACCAAAATATATAGAAAAGATTCTTGATAAAGGTACACAGGCTACATTTGGAATCGACACAGCACTTGATCCAAAAATTATGGCTGATAAAAGATTTCTAGTACAAGTTAAGAAAAATAAACTTGAATTACCCAAAAAAGAGGCAGAGGTTCTTGACTTCATTGATAATAACCCAGAATCAATGCTAGCAAAATATACAAAAAAGAATAAACTTGTTAAATTTCTAGATAATGGAGTGAGAGACCCTAGAGAATTCGTTAATACCGAAAAGGTTATGAATTTAGCTAAAAACATGAGAAAATTTGCGAATGAAGCTAGTAAAAGCGATTCTGGAGTATTAAAATACGCCAAAAAAGCAATAGCCGCAAAATCATTTAATATTGTAGCAAACGTAGCAATAAGTAGTGCGTTATTAGCTATAGCTCTTCCTCAAGCACAATTTGCTCTAAGAAGATTTATTTCAGGTTCAAATGTTGATCCTGGATTAATTGTAGCGGATAATAAAGAATCAAAAAAAATGGATATTAAAGGTTGAGAACGTAGAAAAATTAAGAATTTTTCCCCAGACTCATTAGTCTAAAATACAAATTATAGAAAATAAGTAGTATTAAAAAGTGCTACTTATTTTTATGTTTAAAATAATATTCTAAACTTATAGCCTCATTTTATAGTCGATAGGGTGAGGACATTTTAATCTTTAAATAATAAATATAATAAGGTTTATAGATACATTTTTAAATTAATAAAATATATTATGTTATTTATTTAAATAAGAAAGGATATTCAATGTTAAAAGAATACAAGGAACATATTAATCAATTAAGAAATAACGCTGAAGAAGCAAAAAACTTTTTCCTCAAAAAAGCCGCATATACAGTAAGGCCTGAAGAAATAAAAGAACTTTTGGAAGACGGGAATATAAAAATTATTGACGTAAGAGACAAAGAAGATTTTGATATAGGTCATTTACCAACAGCTATATCACTTCCAGTAAAGAAATTAGAAGAGAATTTTGAAGGACAAAAACAAACTCTAGAATACGATAAATTAAATATAGTATATTGTTACTGTCCTTTATGCAATTTGGCACTAAAAGCCGCTATTATACTTTCTGACCATAACTACAAGGTAGCCATTCTTAAAGGCGGGTACCAAGCATGGGCAGAAAAATTAAGATACGTAACAGAAAAATCGGACTAGAGGAGTAAAATTACTCTTCTTCACTATCATCTCCACCAGCTTTTTTAGACATATCACCAAACTGTGAAACATCAACACCCATATCCTTCAAAGCTTGATAAGATTTTGGAGAAAGTGCCGTATCACCAAAATTTTCAAGTACAGTTTGGAAACATTCAGTTGCTTCATCCTTCATGTCTCTTAATTTATAAATCATACCTGCTTTGTAATAAAGTGGTGCAAGAGCAGGATCAGTTTCCAAAAGCATCTGATTATCTAATTTTATTTTTATCCCAATTAAGTCTGAATTTTCTTGTGGAGAAAGCAAACCTTTTGCATAAATCTTTTGAGTCAAAGTATCAATTTGATTTGACATAGCGGTTATTGATTCAGGTTCCATTTTAGTCGAAGATGATTTTTTCGCAGACACAGTATTAACCCCTACCAATGTGGCGAAAAGAACAACAACAAAAATACTTACTAATATCTTCTTCAAATCCATAACTCTAATATTATACTATAAAAATTGGATTTATTTATAATTGTAAAGAGTAAGATATAAGTATGGATATAAGTATGGATATAAGAAAAATTTATCAGATGTTTATATTAGGGACTGGAAATCTAGATGATGCTTTAAGAAATGGACTTGGTGGAGTCATCTTTTTCACTAAAGACATCACTTCCGAAAGCCAGTTCATAGATTTAATTAATGATATTAAGCATAAATCGATAATTGCGCCTTTTTTATCAATAGACCAAGAAGGTGGTCGTGTAGAACGTACAGAAAGTATAAGACCACGAAGACTTTCTGCACAAATTGCATATAAAAAAGGTCAAAGTTTTCTTAAACAACAAACAGAAGAAATGGCTAAAGAACTAAAAGGATACGGAATTAATTTAAACTTTGCACCATGTGCAGACGTAAATACAAATCCTAACAATCCTATTATTGGAGAGCGTGCATTCTCAAACATCCCTAATGAAGTTGTTGAGGGAGTAAATATTGTATCAGATATTTATAAAAGCTATGACATTATACCTTGTATTAAACATTATCCTGGTCATGGAGACGCAAACCAAGATAGCCACAAAACACTTCCAATAATAGACATGCCTTTCTTAAAATTAGAAGAGAGTCATATTTATCCATTTAAAAAATCTATAGAGCATGGAATAGATATGATAATGGCTGCACACCTACATTGCACTTGTTTTGACAAAGAAACTATTCCAACATCTCTAAGTCCAAATGCACTCAAATACTTGAGAGAAGAACTAAATTACAAGGGTCTAATCATTTCTGATGATATGATTATGAAGGGAGTTAGTCAATTTGGAATGAGTGAGGCATGTATTTTAGGGATTAATGCAGGGCTAAACATGTTTATCTATAGAGATTCTGAAGACATGACGCTAGAAGTAATTGAAAATGTAATCAAAAAAGCAGAAAAAAATATAGATTTAAGAGACAAAATAGAATTTTCATACCGCAAAATCCAGTCATTGAAAGATAAATTCAGAATTAAGTAGAATTCTTAACTAATTTAAAATTTTTTTAAGAAACTTTACCAAAGGGTTTAAAGATTTTTATAAGATGGTATAATTAATAAGTAATATTTTTGGTAGTTTATTATTAATATTCAACAGCGTTATTAATAAATGTGTGTATACTGATAAATAAGTAATATGTCTTTTTACAAAAGGTATATTTAGGAAAATAAGAGCTTGCAAAGAAATTTTACAACTAGACTTTTAATCATAGATCAGCATACAAGGTTATAGCAGGAAGTTTTGGCGTATTACCAGAATGATATAGATAATAAAGGTATCTATATTGTGGGATTTATTTCAATAAAACTGCATAATTAAAATTCAAAAGACTATATACAAAAAATTTATCAAATGCTTATTATAGCGTTAAGTCAATTACCGAAAGTAATTACAAAAAACAAAAAACATAAAAGCAAAAACCTAATGTGTTTTGCAAATAAAATATAATATAAATAACTTCCTAAATTTAAGCAAATAAAAAGCTGCTCTGTGCAGCTAGTATTTCATAATCTTGGGAGGAGATTTGGGGATAGTTGATACAGAGATTATACTATAATTATTTAAATCATGTACCATGCCCCATTAATTTTTTTACAAAAATTAACATGTAAATACATATAATAATTAAAAAGCTCCTTTAAATAGGAGCTTTAATAATAAAAATTATATAATTTTGAGTAACTTATTAGATTAATCTAACAATGCATCAAGCATTTCTGCATTTTTAGCTGCATATGCAGAACTTCTAATTTTATTACGATGAATATAAGTTCTTAATGCTTCTCTGATTAATTCAGAACGTGAACGGTTTTCATCTGTTGCTACATTGTCGATTTCGCCTAAAAATTGTTCAGGCATTGAAATAAGTACTCTTGCCATAATATATTCTCCTTTATTCTTTATTCTAGTTATATCCTGTATATACTTATAAAGTATTTAGTATATAAAAAATTGCTTTTTTAAGATAAAGTTAGTTACAATTGTTTACAATTAAGTGAATCATGGCAACATATTAATGCCCTGAAGATAAGTAAGAAGCCGAGCGTGAGGATGAAGAATGTCTCATCTTTAATTACTTTCAAATAGATACCTTTGATTTGCATAACATATATTGTTGAATAAGCTGATTGCATTTTTATTTGTTGGATGTAAAATCAAAATGAAAAATTAAAATTATAGTAAAAACTATAAAAAGGAGAATTTTATGAAAAAACAAGTATTAACAATTGCCATATGTATGGCCCTAACAGCATCATCAGCGTTGGCTGCAGTAACTTCTAAAACTGTGCCAACAAAAAACATAACCCCAGTAGCATGTAAATGCCAAGAAAAAACACCAGCTGTTACAGCGGCTCAACCAAAGGAAGAATCTTGCAGACAAAAATTTGAAGAAAAAATGACTAAAGAAAGAGAAGATTTATACTGCAAATTAGGATTATCAAAAGATCAGAAAGATAAAGCAGAAACATTACACCAGAAGAATAGAGCCAGTGCAGAACCACTAATTGCAAAATTTCATACAGAAAAAGCAAAATTACATGAATTAAAAGCAAAAAATACTTGTGCTGCAAAAATTGAAGAACAACGATTAAATGTTAAAGAAGCTAGAAAAGCACTGAGAAATCACATGAAACAAGGAAGAAAAGAATTTGAAGCAATCTTAAGCAAAGATCAATTATCTAAATTCAAAGAACTTAGAAAAGAAAAGAAAGCAGAATGCGATAAATGTAAATGCCACAAGCATCATGACGAATTATGTCCAGAAGATGGGCCTAAAGAACCATGTGCACCTTGTAAAGAAGAAACTGCACCAAAATGTCCTTGTGCTAAATAATAATAACTATTATAGGAAAGAGTGGGTAAAACCACTCTTTTTTGTACTACGTAAGTAAATTTAAACTAGATTGTTTACCCTTGAACAAAATAAAAATATTTATAATCCTACCCTTCGTTATTTAACTATGTATATTTGAATTAAACGAATTTCAATACGGCTCGTGTCTCCTTGAGCCAAGAACTCTGTAAGGATGATTAATAATCATCCGAAGTAAAGGCAGACTTCAAAGAAGTTGTATTTCAATTCATAATTTTCCCCCAAAAAGACTGCTAATGCAGTCTAAAATTTTAATAGGGAAAATTATAGGGAAGCTTTGTTATTCCTATTTTTCTGTTCCTTTATTCCATTATTTTATGATTTGTAAATTCCTTATCTTTGAGTGTATG
>Ga0302271_10000685_pt1 | contig 33251 bp, 15 predicted proteins | sample III_Bog_N1_1_FD_198767 | JGI IMG/M metagenome (GOLD analysis project Ga0302271, IMG submission 198767) | Peat permafrost microbial communities from Stordalen Mire near Abisko, Sweden - III_Bog_N1_1 | ecosystem: Environmental > Terrestrial > Soil > Wetlands > Peat | place: Sweden: Abisko... | reverse complement strand
TATTGGGGTAAAATGTGAATGCTGCTCTAAATCAGATCATCTTCTTCATCTTTGTCCTCTAATACATTTTGTCCCACAGAAGTTTCAGATAATAAGAAAAGGAATTCCCAAGGAAAGACATAAATCTCAAGATAATTTAGAATTCCTTTCTAAACGGCTAAGAATTGGATTTATGATATTATATTTTAATAAATTGAAGTTAAAAGAGAGGCTAATAAATATAAAATGCACTGTTTTATCTGCTATTTGATCGTAATGAACAATAAGAAAAAGAAAAAAAAGAAATTCTGATTTTAACACATTACCAACTTTAAAATTAAAAATAATGCTCAGAAAATTAGAAAAAATGCCATTGAAAATGTTAAAACTCTCTTAAGTTTGTTTGTTTAATCCAATTATGTTTGGTTTCTCTTAGCCAACCAATCAAATCAATTGATAGAATTATAAAAACAACTCCCCCAAAACAATAATTGCGAGAAGAACGAAAAAAAACAAATAAACAATGAGTTCAATATCCCAAACCAAAAAAGTTTCCAAAGACAATAATACTGCTGTAGATGAAGGAGATGATCCTTTCTTAGGATTAAGTAACTACAAGGATATCGATGCAAAGTTTACAAGTTTTTCAGTTCAGCATCGTTTTATCATTCCTAGAAGATCAAGTCTCATTTTAGGTAATTGCACTGCTGATAAGTAGAAGTTAACTAGTAACTTCTCATAAAAATCATATTCTCCTGGCTTAAAGAATTCTTTAGCTTCTGCATAAACCCAATTCAAAAACCAAGAAAAGCCCCATACAGCCAACTAAGACAGAAAATCTTTTCAAGGAGTCTTTAAAAGAGTTTCATCTAATTTCTCTAAATAATTTTCTAATACTCAATCACCAAGAATACAAAGGAATAGCACCTTCCAAAATTCAAAATAGGTATCAACTCCTTCAAACCAATAATCAAAGAAGATAGCTGATGCAAAGGATTTCTTATGGTTAATCTCTAAACTTTCTAAATCTTCTGATAAATATGATTTTCTTCATGATGAAACTTTGTGTAAATAACTTGGAGTAAATTATTAGAAACTAGTAGAAATAACTAAACAAGATTAACGAGAATAGTACATAATCTAATCACTTTAAGCATAATGTTCATATGATATTCAATAATTTGAAGGGTCTTAAGCAATTGGATTGAATTCTATCGAAAACTAAGAAAAAGAACTTGAAAAAGATTTTTAACGAAAATCTAATGAAACTAAACATGAAGTATTGAAATGGCTTAAACTAAAGAGTAATTACTCTGAGCTTAGAAACAAAGCAAAGATTTGCTTAGTAGAGAATATTCATGATTTTGATAATGCAGAGATAATACGATAGTAGATTAATAAATCACCGAAGAATTCTTAACGCTCACAAAGACAAATTAATCTAAAAATTAGGTAATTGAATGATGTTAAAGCAATCGAACATGAGGGTTAGTCTGCAGTAGAAGAAAAAGCTAGTAAATATCAATGGGATGCGAGCACAGAAGTGAAATTTCTTGAAAATAAAGAAATTGTAAAAGCTAAATTATCCAAACAGATACCATCAACAAATTGGTAGAACAATAAGATATTTTAACTTTTTTGGGTAAATTATTGATATATTTTGATTATCAGGTACGATTTGAGTATCAACCCAATCATGCGAGAGATGACAAATGAAAAGGGATTCCATTCTAGAAGGGAGATTCTCTTGGAGAAGCACAAAAACAGGGAATTCTTGAGTGAAGAAGAAATGTAATTTCTTGCAGGAACAAGTGAATTGCTAAATAAAAACATTGATAAAGCATATGTTCAGAAGGTAATTGATTAATTAGATAGCAATATTATCGATAGAATTGAGCTTCATCTAGCAGAAGAAATCATCTCAAAATATTAGCGAGTAATCACAATTGCCAAATAAAAACGCAGTGAGTATTTAAAAAATAAAACAAACCAATAAGTTAAGAGTTTTAAGAAACCTAAGGAATTTAATTTTCATGAAGCGTTAATGACAAATAAGATTGTTGAAATGCTCATAAATGGGAAGAAATCATCTGAAATCAAATTACATGTTACAAAGCCAAACAGATTGGGTTATTAATTTGCGAAAAATATCTAGAAAAAAGTTGAAGCTGATGAGAAACTTACATTGGTTTTTCCATCGAAATAAGTGTAGAATTTAAGCAATAAGGAAGAATAATTGAAGAACTAACGGAAAGTTATTTTTCCTTTGAAAGATGGGACTGATATTACAATAGGTTAATCTTAACGATTATTTCATCCGAACTCTAAACTTGTACTAAATTTAGATTTTATTGGGTAATTATCTAGCCATCCATAATCTGAGATCACTGCATCTTGCTACTAAAAGCAGGATATTGCTAATTTAATACAACAAAAAAAAGGTAGGAAAAAATATTTAACTTTTTTAGATTTAACATCATAAATTTTTGTTAAAATTCTTTTTAGAAATGATGGCAAGAAGGGCGACAATAAGAAATGTAGAATTCAGAGCAGACCAAAGTGTATTTCGGAAATTTTACTCATCTGGACCTAAGACACTGCTACAAAATGAAACTATTTAAAACTAAAGTGAATGGATAACAGACGAGGTGAGAGATTAAGCAGCAAGGATTATTTAAAAGAGTTTTAAGATGTTCAAATCTCGGATTAAATATTTGAATATTCTTGAAGATAAATTCCAAGAAAACTTAAAAAGAGGACATTCACTACCATTATTTGGAAAGAACTCCGTTAATGGAATCAATTAGTTGCTTTAGAATATTCAGAAACTTAACCTCTTGAGTAATACAAATTTCAATAGATTTTGTTTTATGCTTTTTGAGTTTGATTTTTGTTGTTTTTGCAATTACTTCTAAAAAAAACAGATACAATTCCTTCTTCTTCACCTATTGCTACTCCAAAATAAAAGATTTACTCAAACAGCAGCTCATTAACTCCAAGAGATCATAGAATGCTACTGAATTATAATTTTAATCCTAGAAATCATAGATCTGATCATATTATTGAGCGAAAACAGTAGAGTCTTCCCATAACAGATGATAATGAAGAAACTGATAGAAGTACAAGGAATTGTTCTTTACAATAAAGTTATCTTACTAAGGATATGTCAAAAGCTACACCTGAAACTAATGCTACTTTTACTCCTTAGTAATGTTCTCCTCCTTAATAATTTGCAGATTTTTTATTGAAGCTTTCACCAAGATAATAAAAATTCCAAGAAGATAATACATAAACAAGAAAATAAACTCTTCAAAGAGGATAAAGTGCTGCTTCTCAAAAAGGTATTAACTAAGGGAATAGCTAAACTATTTAAAAGAGTCCTAAGTCTGTAAAAATACAGTAGTTTGATAGCAATCTAAATTAGAAAAAAGAAACAAATAACATATTTAAGCTAGATAAAACTGATTTGATTTCTGGAGGTATTTAAAAGATATCCAAACCTTGTTCTGTGCATGATCGATTATCAAAATAAAGCACTCCAAGAAACAGCAACATTCCAAGTTTAAAATCAGATGATGCACGATAGAAGCACTTGGAAATCATGAGAGAGAAAATGTATTAGAATAGTTTATTCGTGAAATAAATCAAACTGCTATCTGCTGCAGTTCACAATAATCTAAATTACATTAAGAATTCGGGATACGTTCTGAACAAAAATGATGTCAATGTCAAGGATAAAAAAGGTAAAAAACTTTAAAATTAAAGTCTTCAAGAATATTTGATATGTAATTTCATTTTACGCAGGTAACACAGCATTGATATATGCAATTAGACATAAAAATATTCCATTTGTGTAATATCTTCTTCAGATCGGTTCTGATGTGAATATCAAATGTTCACTTGGAAATACACCATTACACGTTGCATTTGAAATAAATGATGAAGTTATGGTGATGGATTTCATGGATAATGAAGGTAATTTGAATATTCTAAACGACGAACAATAGACTCCTTTAGCTATGGGTAGTTTTAATCTCATAAAGAAAATGGGACTTGAAAAAGGAATTGCTAGGTTTAGTTCTAATGGAGATGCATTTCATCCGTAGAATTCATAGGAAGGTTAGAATGATAATAATTAGCTTATGAGATACGCTATGTCGGTTGATAATAATGCTATTTTCTGGAAAACATATAAGAAGAATTTACCTCAAAAAATATAATTTATTTATGAGAAAAATGAAAATTATGAGAACACAACTGAATAGTCTGATTAGCATATTGAGTAGGAAATATCAAGAGTTAATGAATAATAAGGGATATTGTATTAGATTCCTCCTGAGTTTCATCAATGAAATGAAACTAAATTACAATAATAAAATTGATATTTATCGATGTAAATTTTATTAATTTCAAGCATCAAACAAGAACCAATAACTTTTGGAGTTTCTAAATAAACAAAATGATTTTCTCTTTATCAAAATAGTCTGGGATTGAGTTGAATGTTGAAAGAGAATTTACATAGCAAGATATACTGATTTACTAAAAAAATAAACATGACAATTTCAATCTTATTTTAATTATTCTTATTATTATGTGGAAGATGGTTGCTGTATGTTGTTTGTTGTATTTTATGGAGTTTAAAACAACGAACTACCAGATGCTCCAGGTGTTAATAAATTGCCAAAGAGATTTCCTTGCTATTAATTATTCCCGCTAAAGAGGTTAACATTTCCAGTTAATTATGAAGGACCATTTGAAAATAATTATGGACGTATCTATCCTTTTTAGTTTGTTTCGATTGAAGAGCTGAAAGATGAATGATTTCCTGAAAAAAGTGAAACACTTTTTTTTTCATAATTATTAGTGGAATTTGGAAATAATAAGCTAGTTTATTGTGTGGTAGGTTGAATTTATGTTTCTTGATTATTAAGAGGAGGAATCAATGGATTTAAAGGGTTTCCCGAAGATAACGAAGCTGTAGAATTTTAAATAGTGGTTGTGATATTGCCAATATTCTCAGTTCCATTTTATTTAGAGATTTAATTAACAGGATTTCCTCCAAAAAGACCTAAAGGTTGCTATTATTATTATTATTTCTAAACTATTTTTGTTGAATCAGTAGCTTCGCTTAGATTGCTAATAGAATTGACTTAATTTCCAATGAATATGGTATTATTTTTATTCTAGGATTCTTAAAGTTAGGCATCAGACAACGATTCACTTTGATTATTTGAAAACTACAATGCTTCTTGACTGGATGATTTCTCTTCACAAGATTAATCTGTTTTTGATATGCTAGCAGACCCTGAATTATTATCTGAATCTGAAGCATTGTCTTAACTAGAACTTTCATTTTCTGCTATTGAAATGATCTAATTTGCTGCTTATTCACCCTAATTTTTATCTTCTACATTTTCATTCTCTGCTACCTCCGACTGTTTGTCATCTAAAAACTAAACTCTAGATTTAATCTAATAATTCTATTGCTAATTCACATCAGCTGATGGAACAATCTTTGATTAATTTGAATAAAGAACATCCTTTATTTGATCTTCATTTTCTGTATTTACCTTGTTATTCTCATCCTTTCCTTCATCACCCTTGAGTATAATATCCTGTGAATCTACTCCTCTATGTTATATATCTTCTTTTAATTGATTTATTTCTTCCTCTTTTGGCTTATTTTAAACTTCCAATTAATCCTACCATTATATCTTCTAACATCCATCTAACTTTCTCTCTTCAATTTAATTACTTGTTTAGAGTTCTTATTCAGTTCTACTTAATCCTGTATCTTTTTCTTAACTTGTTTGAATAGTGTCTTGGTTAATGAATTTATCTTAGTTTATTTCATTTTTAGCCTTACCTTCTACAAAATTAACAACTTCAGTTTCTTTTCTAATATTTCCTTCATTTTTCACAATTTCAGTTGTTGCTATAAAGTTATCTTATTAAATGTCTTTACTTACACTATTATCTGAAGTAATAATATTTTTATTTAAAGTATCAGAAAGTAATTACTATTTTGGAATACCTATTTATTAAGACTTATCTTTAAATACAGATTCTTCTGAAGATTTATTTCCTTAAACTTGTAGAATTGGTGGGTGTGACAAAGCACAAGTATTCGCATTTAAAACTGTATTTATGATAAACTTTGAAGGAGCAGGTAATGCAACACCGCTAACAGGAATCTGTTTTAGTTCATTTGTAATATTTGAACATTTAATACCAACCTATTATTCTTATTTGATACTCTGAATCACTTCATTTTTCTCTTTTTACAGTTTTAATAACTCAACCTTCAATGACTACTGCTGTTATTATTACTTTGCAAGTAAAATTAATTCCTTCTTTTTGAACGCCTCTTTTTCTTCATTAATTTATACTACTTTATCTTCTTTCCTCTTTTTAATCACAGCATAGACCCTAAATGTTTAAAAACAACAAAATCATTAAAAAAGGCACTTAAAAAATCTAAAATTCTTACTTATCAACAGAATATTAACTCTCCCTTTCTTCTTCGTCCATGCCATCAGAATCAACATCTACATGTTCAATTGCAACATTATGTCTTTTTCTATTCAATTCATTTCTCTCCAAACTACGTTTGTCTGCTTTGCTATTATAATCATCACGTCTTCTATTATTCTCAGATTATTTCTAGGTAATCCATAAACTTGCTTTGATCTTCTCATCATTTTGCTGTTATTTCTATTCTGCTTGTTTTAGAATTTAGCACTATTCTTTGAATGCTTAGAATTTCTCTTATTTATGGGTAAATATTATGCTTTATCTGTTATCTACAAACTACCCTTGATTATTTGAATTCTGCCTTCTATTCCCTGCATTAAATTACCTTATTAATGGCCTTTCATTTAATTAATTACCATTCTTTTGCTCTTTCTTTGATTTTTCTAAAAATTTATTGTTATTTCTTTCTGGCACAAAAACAGGAGTTATTGGTGGATATTCGAAATGTTATGAAGGAATAATACTCCCTTCTTGATCTTATTACGAGATATTTAGTGGTTTAAGGTGAGATACTATCTGCTTATTGTTAGAATTATTCTTGTAAACAAAATCAGTCTGCTATTATTATTTGCATTCTTCATTGAGTTTAGCTCTGTGAATAACATCCTAACCTATTGAAATTGTATTTGCTTTATTTTTCTGATCATTTTAAGGTTTTTCATGCAATTGTTATTTCGCTTTGCTTTCATCTTCTTCAGGTATAATTTTATCTTTTTCTTCATTCGTTCCTCTAACCCTATTTGCCAACAACAACAACAAATCCAAAAGCTAATTATTGCTGATCTTAATCATCCATATGTTTGAAGATTTGCTTCTTTTTTTTCAAAATATTTACCTTTATGCAGTTGCGAATGCAATAACTAATTGAAGGAAGATAAACAGCAGTTAGAGATATTCTGAGTTAGGCATAATATTTCTTTTGAACAACAATTGATACTTCTGAGAGCAATCTTTAAAATGATGTTATAATTATTTCTGTGTCTCTTAATCTTTTTAATGAATATCTTCTCGCTTCTTTTTTTTTTGGCTAATAATTTTTAATATCTAAATTCTGTTCACTACCTTCTACTCTAAAAATCAGCCCAGCAAGCTAATATATTGTTCAGCTTTCTTAATTGTAATTTTTAAAATTGTTTCCCGCTTATTCATCAATGCTCATTTAATGTGTCTCAACTTCTATTTATCATTTTTTCGATTTAATAAAAAATAATTTGCTTTTGTTGATTTTATTAGTGTGCAATTATTACTCAAAATTATTCATTTTTCTAATCTTCTTTGCCTTCACTTATTACATTTCCTTAAGCAATATCAACATTGGCAATTTAGCTGAAAAATACTAAGACACAAATGATAAAAAACATTTTTAAGTTTGTTTAGCTTCTATAAAATTGAAAAATCAATTTTAATTATTCATTGTTATCCACCTAGACTAATGCCATAACCAAATTTGTATGAATCTTTAAAGTAATCTGCAATTGCGCATAACTTCAAACTGTATCCCATTCCGACAAGTGACAAAGCAGTTGATATCTTCCCTTTTGAGCTGACAGTTGCAATAGTTTCACTTTCATTCAATTTTTATCTAAAACCCTATGATGAGAAAGATTTTACAAAATATTATGAAAAGTATTAGTTGAAATTAACAGAGAGAACTTTTTTTACAATAACTGTTTGAGTAGTTCCTTCTGAAAGACGATAAGAAAGTTCACTAACAAGACGACATCTCTTGTTCACCTATTTTTTGGAAATCAATTATAAAAATCCATTAGGAAAAAAAAAAAAAAAAATAAGAAGTTTTACTAGCTAATGGTATGCAATGTTAGCTTAATCCTATGCAGCACTGTAGTTCCCATAAATCGTGTTTCTTCTGTTGAACGCAAATTTACCGCTGTAGTTAAGCATTGTGAGATTTTACATTGTTCCGAAGATGCTCTCAAAACCAATCACAAGTCTATCTCCTATGGTTTAGACATGTCCAAATCCAACTGCTCCAGTTGTGTACTTAAAGGTGGTGATACTGTCATCATCTAAAAGAACAAATATTTGTGATTTTTAGCATTAAATAAATGAGTTTTTACTTTCATAGTTCAAGTCTGCATTAATTTAGGCTTATTTCACATCTGAGCCGAATGGAAACTGTGAGTGGAATTGTAGATTCCAGTTCTTATTAAAGAAACGAAGATACGAAGCATCTAGCTTGCCTTGAGAGTCTAATCTTGCAGAAAGAATGAACTTAGGTCCACTTGTCCTTTTGTTACAAAAATTAAATGTTTTACAAAATGGTTTTCTAAACAAATTATGTGAGAAAAAATAAAATTCTACATAAGATCTTCCTTAGGTCCTCCGACATATTGCGTGGAAAGTGTGTAAGTGGAAGTTTAAGGTGGTTTACCCATTCCTCCTCCCATCATAGGATTCTATGGAGGTGCAGCTGCTTCTGCTGAAGATTATGGGATGATCCATGAGTGATTGAGGAAGAATCTCTGGGAAATGGGTGTGCTAAATTCAAATTTGAATCCTTTGATATGTTCAACTTTGCTGGTAATCGCTTTGACGTTGTTCATGATCGCATGGAAAGGAGGTGGTTTACGAGAGAATTTCTTAGGAAGACCTGGAGGAGACATATCGTCATTATCATCCATGGAATCTTCACTTTCATCTACTTTAAGATGTGGATCCATGTTAGAAAAAGCAGGGTCATCGAGATTAACTTCTTCCTTTTCAGAGCAGCGAACAGCAGATGCACTGAATACCTTGGTAAGCAGCTTGGTAATGTCCATTTTGTAAAATAAAGATTGATTGCTTTTTCTTTTAGATTCAGCCTAAAGTTGCTTTTATTTATCCAACGAAGAACGTCAAAATTAAGCTGACGTACTTATTCATCAAAGAGGGGGATTCTATTTAATATTATGAAGACAATTATCGTGATTATTCATCCTAAGTTAAATATTTTTATTTGATTTGTTTCTCGAACTCTCTTTAGTGTTTTGGGTTGAAATTCAAATTGGGAAAAAACATATAAAAAGGTTAAACAAAAATTGACATGAACTTATTCCTTTAAGCTCATTGTGGTTTTAAAAATAACGAAAAAAAAAAAGCAGAGAAATATTAGAGACCGGAGATGATATAATTTGAGATAAGATGGATCAAGTTGTTACTCCTTCTATTCTTCCAATTCTCTCACCTCTAAAATTACACCTCCTTTTACTTGTAGAGAACTAAACTATCCTTAGCGTTAGATATCTAACCCTGCTATTATTGTAGTGGATTCTGCGCCACATAATTACTTTATCTTAGTCTTTAAAACTGCTAAACTTAATGCTATTCAGATAAATTATTTCTTCCTTCTTCCATACTAGGTACCTAATATCCAGAGTGTCTTGCATTAAACTATTATTATTGTATCCCAATTTTTTCATCATATTCACCTTCAATTCCAGCTTTATTTGGATTAAACGATGGAAATTGCAACTACTAAGGCTATTAGGTAGCAGCAGCATCTGAAGAGTAAAAATTATTTTAAGTAGTTTCTTAACTCGAAGCTAGTTGATTATTACTCCTACCACTTTAAAAGTTAGAATAATTTGCTGATAATGGATATTATTATTAATAATTTAAATATTAAGAACCAGTATTTTAGATTCTTTGATCTTAATACTCTTGTTACTAAGAAGAATCTTGATTTTATGGCTACGATAATTCTTCTAAATTATGTTATTATCTTGAACCATCTTCTTCTTCATCGAATTGACGCATAAAAGGAGAAGAAAGAAATTCATTTGCTATTTCTAAAATGTTCTTGTTGTTGTCTGGGAGTGGTTGATCGTAATATTGAGTTCGATATTATTGTTAGTTATTTGGATTTTCTCTTGTTCCATCAGTTGATGAATTAAGCTAATTATCTCTCATTCTTTCCATTTAATAAACCTAATTTTAAGGCTGCTGAGCATAATATCCTTATGCTAAAAAATTACCTTCAATATTTTAACCTGGATATGTAAAATCTTGCTTTTGCTGTTACATTTTCTGCAGATTACCTTATTTTCTCACTTGCATTTGGAGTAATTAGTCAGAAGAATATCTCTTTTGTTATTCTAATAACTTCATTTCTTTGTCTTTTTTTTCGTAAAATTTTCTTTACGCTTCTTTGGAGAATACCACTCCCATTTCATTGACAATGTCATTTTTATCTTTTTTTCCTTGCTATTCAGGTGGTATTTACATTTAATTTTAGTTATTAGAAGGTCGATTCTCCTAGATCATCATTTATTTGAAATCATATGGATCTCTAGTTCTGTCTGAGTCTTAATTTTAAGGATGCTATTCCCTATTTGCTAAAATATTGCTTTTTATGCGAGATTCAACTGATTTGTATTATTTAGGGCTGTTTGATCTAAATTATTGCTAATTCTTTTTATCAGCTTTTCTCTTTTGATAATTTTCTTCTTTTTTCTTCTTATTTTGAACTTATTCTTATTTAGATGGCTAATGAAGATGCTTATTCTAGTTCAAAAAATTAAACCCTGTGCTGAAATATGTATCACTAAAACGTTCTGATGAACGATTAACACTTGAATCTCTTATTTGAGGAAACTAAAAGTTGTCAGATTATACAAAACCAACCTCTTCGTTTTCTGTATCCCAAGGATTGTTCATACATTCTTTGATGGCTTCGTCATTAAGATGATGTCTAGACTAAGAAAGTGACTAAGTTTATCTTCCTGGAGATGTAAACCGATGTTGGGGAGGAGGTATTTATGTGATCTAAAGAAAATAAACAATTTTAACCATAAAAAGAAAGTTAATGATTTTTAGATTCATAATACAATTGATCATACAAAGAATAATTATTAATAAAATAACTGAATGTAATCAATTACCTTCTGAGTTACAGGGGATTACAAGTATTTTCGCTTTGAGGGTATTTAAGATGATTTGCTGTTTTCAAAATAAGAAAATTATTTTTTAATCAGTGAAAAAAGTCTACATAATAAAAACTAAAGAAAAAAGAGATAACAGCGATGAAATAAGCTCACAGAGAAATAAGCTGCCTAAATTAGCACTTTATTCTTATTTTTTCATTAATCTTGAAATATTGAATGCTTACTTTTCGAAAGATATCTCCTTGCTTTCTTATTCTAATCTTTAAGTCAATTTCTGCAATTTTTGCTGCACTTTGAATATTTCCTTCTGTATCTGCTCTTCTGTACCATTATTCCCCATTTCCGGCTGTCTGTTTTATCTGCTATTGAAAGAACTTCCTTTGTTTATTTAGTTGACTTAATAGGTCTGCTTAAAATCTTCAATTTCTGAATAATCCTTGACAACATTCTCTTTTTTTTTTTTTGAAATCAAAACCAAAACATAAACATTTAAACTGAAAAAACAAATTCAAATAATTTACATGCCATTTTTTGTATCTTTTCGAATGCTTATTCAGGTGCATTTTCGTTAAGCATCTTGTAAGCAACTCCAACTCCAATTAGAAGTAGATTCTAAGCAAATTCATGTGCTTTTCTTGGATCCCATCCTTCAAAGAATCTAGCTAACAGCTAATTCTGACTAAGATCAATAATCCTATCCTCCTGAGAGCTCATGAGTCAATCAATGTTCTGTTTATCTTCTTCTTGGCCAGGAATATTGTAAACTACAGCCGAGTTGTCCTTTTAAAATTTAAAATTTAATCCACTCCTTTTGGCTGATCCTCTTCCTCAACCACCTCCCTTTTTTATTTAGCTTTTATTTAACTTGCAACTTTGATTTATTTTTCCGCTTTTTACAACAAACAAAAATCCCTCCTCCTTCACTCTTTAGTTGTTTCATTCCTATGACATAAACTCTCTCTCATAGCCATATCCTCTTACTTATTCGCCAGTGCATATGGTAATTCGAATTTTCAAATAAAAAAAACGAACATTTATCCTCTTACTTTCAATAATTTTTTAGCAATTCTTTTTGAAAAATTAAGATTCCTAAAATGAAATAATTCTAGCTGATTATTAATAAATTCATAACCTTACAACATATTCAATTGTTCCTGAATATTGATTTTTCATAATTCTATTTATCTATTCCTCCACGAGTAGGCGTATCATAACCCTAGGCTATCTATGTCGATTTAAGAGCATTTCCAATCTATTCTTCTGATATTTTATTGTATAAGTTTATAATGTTTTCTGATTGTTCCTTTAAAATTCTTGTATTTTCATCATCACCATCAGTAGGAATAAATCCTACTTCAACTTGGTCACTCTCTAGCACATTTAGTTTATTCTTGAGAATTTACAGAGAATTCAAACTACCCATCTCAGAAGCACGCAATAATGCCTCATAACCTTCTCCAGCTTTGTCTTCTTTTTTTCTACCCATTTCAATCATGAGTCCAATGTGAGTCCATGCTTCTGCACTTCCTGCCTTAGCAGCTTTGTAATAGAACTCGTAGGCTTTTTTGTAGTCAGGAGGAGTCCCATCATATCCCTCTTCGAATATTGCTCTGATAAAAATAATAAAAACAACTTAAAAATATGCAAAAAATAGCTTATTTTTTTACCCAAGATTGTTCATAGCTATCTAGTTATCCTTGTCCGCAGCTGTTTCGTAATATTTAATTGCTTTTGGGATATCTCTTGGAAGTAATGCACCTAAAAAAATCAGTTTTTTTTATCAACATTAGTCTTTTTGGAAATCTTTTGCAAATTTACCTGAGAAGTAGATATCTCCAAGTTTAGTGAGTGCTTTGTCGTTCCCTAATTCTGCTGATAAGCTTAAAAAACACCCCAAAAAGTCATTTTAAACTTTGAAATAAACCCATAAATAAAAATCTTTATTTTACAAATAATATTTTAGGCAAGCCTTAAAATCAGCAACAACTCCTAGCCCTAGTTCATGCTAGAATCCAAGATACAGTAAAGCTTCAGAATTCTTCGGTTCAACAGTTAAAATCTCCCTCAAGAAAGTTGCAACTTAGAAATATTCCGTTTCATCATCTAAATTACTCGCATGCTGTAGCAGGCAATAGCAATATTGCAATTTAGCTTCTTGATTTCCTTTTTTAGCTGCTTTTTTAAGATAATCCATTGCTTTATTAACATCCTATGGTACTCCAATTCCTTTCAAATAACAAATCCCTAGATTCATACTTCCAGAAGCATATCCCATCATATCAGCTTTTTAGAAGAATGTCAGAGCTTATTTCTAAAAAATTAAACACAACAAAATCATAAATTTCTCATAAATCAATCAACCTATCCTAACTATAATTACTTGATTATTTAGTTTGAGATATAGATTTCCAAGATTATTGCATGCCCTTGGACAATTATCAAAATCAACTGCTTCATAATATGCTTTTGATGTTTGTAGATTTTGTAATTCTATGAAATTCCCATCAGATGATTTTATTCCACTCTCATAAATGAATCCAAGATCAGTGAGTGCATCGTAGTGCTTCTAATTAGCAGCTTTCTTGAACAGTTCCACTGCCTTCTTCATTTACTCATCAGTACTTAAGTTTCTCCCTGTAATTTCATTTATGTATCCTCTCTAAAAAAAAATCACCCAAAAAAACAATTTGAAATAACTCAAAAATCCATTCAAAATTGATGTATTCTATCAACCTCATAAAAGAGTCCAAGTCTATATTATCCTTCAGCATCATTTCTTTCACTAGAATTAAGATAATAGCTATAGGATTTCTTCAGATCTTATTAAATAACTTTCCCTTCAAAAAATATCTATCCAAGACAATTCAGCGCTTTGACATTGTTCTTTCTCTCCTCTTGAGTATATAACTCAATTCCATTCTTCACTTACTAAGGTGTTCCAATCCCAAATAAAAACTCATGAGCTTTGCAGAGTAAATCATCTGCTGGCCCTTAGACTTATTTTTCTATTATTTTATCAACATACTTTATCACCTCCACAGCCTTCCCAGGCACTTACACTTCTACTTCTTTTATGACTTGTTTCACAACTTCCTTCTCTACAATCACTACATTACTCCCTGTTGGAAAGTATTTATCAACTGACGATTAAATGTGCATTTTCAAGCCATCAACATCCCAATCGGTTGATTTAAACTCTTGTTTTCCTTAGATTCCTGCCATTAAAGTGAGGCTCTCGAGATAATTTATGGAAGTATAAAAAATACGAGGGACATCGAATTACAGCTTTTTCTTCAATCTAGCAATTATTCAAAACAAAATGGATTTCAAAGTCAAAGAAAAATCTACAAATTTCAAAAAATTATAGTTGTTTATTGTTTACTAGCCACCTCCACAGCATCCTGCTTTGCCTAATGCCTTCAAGTCTGCAATAGAATCTACAATAAACTTGTTGATTGCTTTAACCTTGTTATCGACGTAAGCATTAACCTGAATTGTCAAAGTTTTTGCTGCTAATTGTTGATTCAAACTCTTGAAGAGAGGAGCCATTTGAGTTTAAAGCAAGTCAGCAAATTATTTCAAAGATCCGTCACATTTCGAATCGTTCAATGACATCGCAAATTCTTTTCAAAAGATCAATGAGAAAAAATCATAAATTACCCTCTATTTTTCGTTGTGATAAATTATGTTCTTTTACCATTGAGACTCTTGAAAAGATCTTTTGAAATCGCTTAGAGCTTAGTGAAATTCGCTTCTGATTGAGTTTAGAATTTTTATAATGCTTCAGCATTTTTTCTTTTCACAGAATCTTTATCTTCTGTGTATATTTTCTAAATCTCTGCGATAATATCCTGTGTCATTATCTTTTTGCATTCTTCGCTGTCAGCATTGCTGTCTTTGGAGGATTTTCCTCCAATCATTTGCTTGCTCATCACTGAGAAATAAAGGAGAAATAGTTATTTTTAAATTAAGTTATTATTGTTTTATGATTTTTGGAAGCAATTTACCTGCAGGTTTTGAAAAATTAGCTTTTGAATGATTTGATTAGACAAATTTTTGAAATTGTCATTCTTATTTCACTTTTTTTTTAAAAGCACTGCCATATTTTGGTTTGCAATCTAAAAGAGTTATGGATGAGAGGATGGTGATGAGGATTAATATTTTCAAAAAAAATGAAGGAAAACAAGAGAATTTATTTCTTCTTCTACTAATTGTACTCTTTAAACACAAGATATTTTACAAAAAATGTAGGAAATTAATTTGAAATATATCATATTGCTGAAAAGTACTTTAAAATTAAATTAATTATTTCTATGATAGTGTGATAACAAAATGAAAAAAGAAATATAAACTAAGAGAAAAATCTTATTCAAAGATAGTGTGGAGTGAATGAAAAACAGGGGAAAGAAAACTCCATTGTGAATTGAAGATATTTTGAAAAAATATCAGTTTTTCTTTATTCATAAAGATAATAAGTTGTGAAGAAATCATAATTTTAAAAGATAGTTATCTCTCAAAAAAAATTCAATAATAGGGAAAGAGTGATTCAACCAAGAACAACAACAACAACAAGGAGGAGGATTATTTGGATATTTAAGATACCTATTGATTCAATTATTTATAAGAAGGATCGTATTTTAAATCTCTTTTCAGAAATAAAAGAAGAAAAAAACACACACACTAGAGAATATTAGTTTAAACGGTCAGCAAATCACTTTTATAGAAATGTATGGCCATCAGCACACTATCCAAATGCAGAAATCACAGTAAAACAATTAACATAAATGAATCCCTATTCCACAACATTCTTTTTTCTTTTTATTAGGGTTTCTCCAAACATCAATCCTTCAACTGCTTCAAGCGGGTAAACAAAACGATACTCTCTCCATACATAATTCTGTTTATTGATAATATTATCCATTTTAAGAGCCAACAGACCATCTACTAGTTTCTCCAATAAATTCTATAAACCAGGGGAAGAGAACCTAGCAGCTTCAGGGATGTCAAATACTAGCGCAATGTCAAAATAATTACCTTATCATCAGAAGAAAACTCTGATTCGAGGAAATTCAAATAAACTTCCAGAAATTACTAACATGCAAGGGAGTGTTAAGAAATCTGATAAAATAGGAAATGTAGCTGGTGTGTATTAGAACAATACGTAGAGTAAGAAAGAAAAATATTTGATTTTTAAATGAATACATTAGCATCTGTTCAATATGTCTTTTTGTTAATTTTTTGTTAATAGATCCAAGCAATCCAACTGTAGGGTCTAATGTGAGTCTACAAAGCAATGAATTCAATGAGATCGCATAAAACGAGAAAGATGAAAGGTTTAGATATCTATTGAAACATGGAACATTGCGAAGAATAGAATTAAATGGAAATATTATTTTCTGCGAGTTACCATAGATAATAGGAATATGGGTGTGCTACCGTCGTCCAATCGAAAGAGATGCAAATACAGAAAAGCTAAATCTAGATTACATGGAGTTAACGCATATGCCGCTACTTGAAGGAGAAGAAAAACTTAAGATTTTAACTTATTAACATAATAAAATTGTGAAAATTGAGAATCTAGTTAGTCTTCCTTATCTTCTTTATTTAGATCTTTACGATAATTAGCTACGAGAAATCGATAGTCTGCATGCTCTGCTTTAACTTAGAGTCTTACTTCTTCCTAAGAATAACATAACTAGGATATAATAAATCGATCATTTATCTAAACTTGAAGTACTTGATCTTCATTCGAACAAAATATCAAGAATTGAAGGTATCAAAAGCTTAGTAAATTTGAAAATCTTAAATCTCGCAAATAATCTCATTGTGAAGCTTGAGAATCTCGAAAGTTAAGTAAATCTTGTGGAACTAAACCTAAAACTCAATTTAATTGAGAAGATCGAAGGAATCACTCATATTTAAAAGCTTGAGAAACTCTTTTTATAAAATAATCGTATTGATTCATTAGAAGGAATCAAATGTCTCAAGAATATTCCTTCACTGCTGGAACTCAATCTTGATGGGAATCCATTAAGTAAGAATCTATTACAACCAACATACTAAAAGTTCGTATTAGCGAACACAATAAATCTCAAAACTCTTGATCATAAACTTGTAGATTTAATCAAAGAAGATCTTAAAAAGGAGTAATAATAGCAATCAGAGATTGAAGATAAAAATGGGAAAAAAAATATTTCAACTAATAATAATAATAATATCAGTAGTAATGGTAATATTTCAACACTTTAATCTACAAAATAATAAGATAAAACAGAATAAAATGATGAACAACTAGATCACGATTAAGACGATGAAGATATAAACCCTGAAGAAGTGATTTAAATAATAGGAGAACAATGGAAGTTAGAATTGTAGCGAGTAAAGTAGTTAGAATTACAGAATGCTAAGAAAAAAGATTATATGTAAAACATTCTCGTTGAAGGTGGTCATGCTGAGATTGAAGATGATTCGTCACTGTTTATCTATGGAAATGCATATGAAATAGTCTTATGCAATGAGTAATTCTAAGATGTCATCGAGAAAATATAATTTCAATATATTTTATTTGACTTTATCATCGAAAATACTAACTTAGTCACGCTGAAGAATTTCAAAAAACTTAAAGAAATCGTATTTAAAGATAATTACCTTGTGACATTGCTGTAACTAGCAAAATTAGAGATTCTTCCTTCTCTTCGAAGCATTTCTTTATCGAACAATCCTCTGTAGAAATGTTCGTTCCTGAAGGAATTCATTGTATATCGATTCCCTATGATATCGCGAATTAATGGAACTGACGTTAAAGAATCCGATAAGCTGAAAGCGAAAAATCTTTTTTCAAATTTCGATAGGATTCTGCAGCTACCCGAGAAGTTTTACAATGCACAAACGATTAGAGGATATCCATCTTAAAATTAGGAAGAATAATTATCGCATGACAAGCAATTCATGAAGGTGTATAGCAAAGTCGCTGCAGATTCAGCGGAGGCTTTCTCGAATAGTTTATTCAACGGAATGGTTTAGGAGAAAATAATTGAAGAAGATTTCGATGGAATTTTTGATAAACATATTTTCAGCTTAATTGACTAAGCATAGATATTAAAGCCGTAATAGAATCCTTAAAGGAGACCTGATTCAAATAAAAGAAATCCATCACCTACGCCTTATAGATCTTATATTTGAAAAGAATGAAGCAAAACTACATAAAATATGTAAAAATAATGATTTTCTTTGGAAAGTAATAAAGGACTAACTGAGATAGATAAATCAAGATCTTTGCAGAGAAATCCTTCAAATTTCTAACAGAATTCATAAATTAAATCATTTTATAAGAAATTTGATTATTTAAAATATTTATCACTTCGAATTATTTTGATTTAAACTTTTTCAAAATCTACTTGTCTTTTCGTTAAAATTGTCTTTATTTTATTTCTTCTTATCTAAATTTAATATCATTCATATGAAAACAAACTAAAACAAGAACATGCAAATCTCTATAAATTCATGAATTAACATTGCTCTTTTCTTCTATTTGTTCTTTATTTTATTCTAATTTCTTCTAAGAATCATCTCCAAGTTTTTCCTTATGTGTTCCAATACTTTCATGTTTTTCTTCATTTTCCTTAATCTTCTTGTTAATTTTCATTTTCTTTTTATGGCTGTTAACTTACCTCACCATTCTAGGAATGTTAAACTGCTTCAGCTTTTTCATTATTCTCTTATTAGTTAATTTAATCATTTTCATTTTTATGTTGTTCTTAAACTGGTTTTAAATGATCTTATTATCCTTGTTCTTCATTCGCTTAAGTATCTCTTCCTTATTCTAGTGGTTCTTATCCTTCTGTTTTCATTTTCTTGGCTTTCTTAGTCTTCTTTACCTTCTTTGGAGGATCTTTACTTATCTTTACAGGTGCTTGACTTTCTTTTCAAAAAAATAAACAAAAATTATAAATTGATTGTAGAATACAACACTAATCAATCTTCTTTTTTTTACTATTTGAAGCAATTAGTTCCTAGTTCGCTTCAGTTTTGACGAAACAATTGAATATTCGACCTATTTAATAATGGTTTTAAAGTATCAAAATCAAAAAAGAGCATGCGAACAACAATATTTTTATTCTTATCCACTTACGTGAAGACCTAGTTAGATTATTTCTATAATCTTTGGCTTTACAATACTATTTATCATAGCTTCCAAAGTTAATCGTAGACTACACTCTCTCCAGTCGATTATGCAGACTCTACAATAAAAAAAAGCATAATAATCTTGCTAAATTCTTCATATTTATTGTATTTACAAATCTAATTTTGCATTTTCCAAATTAACCTTTCATTTTTATTATCTTCCAACTCCAACCCTAAATAAGTTACTAGATTCTCCGTGTTGACTTAAAAACATTCTTTTCTTCGTTACGGTGCATTCAACGATGGTTCACCTTTGAATGATTACTATTTGATTGTTTGTTTGTTGTACTACGATCCTTTTTCAGATATTTCCTTCATTCGATTTATCAATGATCCATTTTCCATATTAACAACCAGTTCTTTTTCTGTTCACAAAATATCTTTTTACTCAAAGATGAAATAAATCCATTTCGAAATATGTTTTTCAGTTACCTTTTTGTTATTTTGATAGATGTAAGAGTTGATTCATCTTAGAAGATTTTGTTTTGGAAGGAAATGAACTTAAAGTGTTAAATGCTGATGGGATTAGCTTAAATGTCACTGGTTCTTCATTATCTATCATTTTTAGATGTGAATTTATCTTAATATGATCCAGTTTGCGCTTGTGAAGGTTGTAGGACTATTCGAATGGTCAAAAAAAACAAAAGATGTAAAAAGATATTTTAAAAATTGGTTAAATCAACAAAAACGAAACCAATTTACATGGAGTATTTCATGCTATTTCATTGTGTTGATCATCTTGGAATCATCCCAAGCGCTACTGAACTTTGATGTTGTAGTATTCATCACTTTAATTCGTTTCTTTTCTTATTTTTTTTCAAGAAATTAATTAACCCAAGACTAATCCCCCAGCAAGTTTTTTGTGTGTTTTCTCCTCTACATGTAGTGTTCTAATCTAAGTCAACCACAAAAATGCAATTTCGAAACTCTAATTTTTTCAAAGAAAAATAACTTGGTGAACTTTATTTTATGTTTCATTTTTTTGGGGTAGTTTTACTGATGTTTTTGTTGTTTGTTTTGTGGCTTCATTCATACATAATTTGAAAAAAATATGTGTTTTTTCTTGAAAAACAAGTTAAAAAATAAAAACAAGCAATCCATTAGTCTTAAGCTTAAAATGTAATATAATTCATATTGTATCCCTTCATGATCGACTTTCTTACTTTCTTTCTCTTGCGTGATTCTTTACTTATCAATTTTAGTCTATTTATTTCAAATCCTTTTGTTAAGTTCTCTCTCTATCTCTTCTTTTTTTCCAGACCACTTCTTCCAAATCAATTATTTGATCACACCAACATGTTAAACCTCTTAATTTAATGTTCATTATTTGAGAAGCATTAGCAGCATTTTACCAAATTAAAAAGAACAAATCTGAAAAATGTTAAATGATAAATTTCTTAAAAAATCTAAAATAAGATAATGAGAAATAATAATTAAAAGTAGAAATACATAACAAATAATAATTTGACATGTTTTGTTTTTGTTAATTTAATTCAATTAATTTGATTTTGTGTTGTTATTTAAGAAGAATTTAGCAACTCAGTTGATGGGAAGGTTAGTATTACTCCCTGCTATTTAGTATTTAATTTCCCTTGAGTTTTTTTTAAATCTGCCAATGTCTACTTGGGGAACATTTAAATTACTACCTCAAGAGTCCTTAGTAACGCTTCCTTATTCTTAGCATTCGATATATTAATCTAATTCGCTGCTTTATTAACAAGGAAAAACAAGAATGTCTTAGAAATATTAGAATTACAAATGAGATCCATTAGCGCTTTCCTGTCTAGTGTCTTTTACGTATGCTGGAAATTGAACTCTTGAATGATCCCACCGAAGCTTCCCTCATCGAGTTCAGGGTTCGTTTAAGCAATAATTTTTGTAGCTTCCGCACTATTATTCAAGAACAAATAGAATTGATTCACAAAATATTTAGCGTTCTTCCTAATCAAATCACTTTTGTTAGTGTAAAACGTAATATTCGCTGTTTTCTCTTGAGGTTCTGAGAAATTACTCGAAGAAGAACATATTGAATGCGCTTTGAAATTCGAAGTCGATTTTGGTTTTTTAGATATTTTGTGTTTGCGTTCTGGTAATTAAGATTGGTTGTGATGATGATGACTATGTTAATCACTTTCACTGTCGGATTAGTATGCTGATTGATTCTGTTGTGTTTCGTAAGACTAAGCGTATCTTGAATGTTAAGTATTCGAAGGAGGAGATTCTATGGAATAATTTCCTTTATGCATCAAGATCTACATTGAATCTCTGAGACTGTCATTGACAGACGAATAGAATTTCAGTTATTTTTCAAGTTCTTAAAATTTCTCAGTTTATTATTTAATGTTAAATTGCAGTACACTCATCTATCCCGATTTCTAGTCTAATTCTTATTGAAGTGCTTCTTTCTAAGCATTGAATTCTTCATTTATTTTCCCCAGCTAGGTTTCTAATTCCACAATCCTTCTTGTCTTCGCCTCAGCAATCATATTCTGCTAGTACATTTACATGTTAAATTTTTAAATCATCATTTACTTTTCTTATTCGGATTCAGATCGAGCGATTTAGAGCTATTACTGCAATTCCAATTAGAATTTCTGTAGAATTTACTGTTATTGATTCAAATGAACTTATTACAATTATTAATATTATTATCGTTATTATTCAGCTATCAGTTCACTCTACTGCTGTTACTGCTCTTTAAATGAATGAAATTCATCTTTTTAGAGTTATTAGTCTTGCTAGTTATTACCTTTATGATCAGAAGGAATTTCTTCGAATTTCACTTTTACATCCATTTCTTATAGAAGATAATGATCAATAAATGTAATTTTCTACTTGCAAGTATCAATAACTAAAATCCGTTCGATGACATTAGATTCTGTTTTTTTCATAGAATTCACAACTCTTATCTCATAAGGATTAACTCTATTTGCTTCTGTAATAGCTGGTTATGTTTTAATGGGTTTCTTCTCCGTTTAGACAGTTGATTTGAAAAGAACCATATTGTTTTCATTGAGAACTACTTTCCGCTCGAAAGACTCTTCCTTGAAAGTGGCAGCCTAAGAGTTCGTACTCAAATTATCAATTTAGACTTATTGTTATGACATTTTTGGTGGTTTCTTTTAATTGAAATTGCAGTTAATTTCAAGCTGAACTCTTATTTTTTTACTTTTTTGATATTGGGAGAAAAAAAATTGTTTCTTTTGTTTAACAATTCCAATCTTCCCTTTCCCTCCCTCCCCTGTATTTGAGAAAAGATTGTCTCCAAATATTGCAGTAACCTAAGGGAGTAGTTAGGTCTGGAAGGGGATTAATAATTAAAATAATCTTCAGAAATCAGAAAGAGATTTCTGTTTAGTTTCCTAATTCGAAAGCAAATATTGCTTTTTGCAGCCTCAAATTCGAGTAGGTACTGTTGTCTATTGCGAAACAGACATGTGAATCAATTATCTAGCGTTTTTCTGATTATTTTTGGGGCTAGTATTGTTCGAATTTGAAGATATTATTAGTAGTTTGTTTTCAAAGGGCTGATAAAAGGAAAAAAGGCTTCGGGGGAAAGAGGGAGGAATTATTATTGTTAATTTAGTTTATTTTTATTTACACCCTTGGGGTTTTTTCCCTTAGTCAACTGACACCACAAATTCTCTCTCTCTCTCCAAGAAATTCTTCTATTTCTTTAGTTTTGAGGCGTTTTTTTATATTTTTAAAAATTTTTAATGCTTTTCTTATTTTTGTTAATTTAAAAGGAGAATAAATATGTTTTTACAGTTTTTTTTCTTTAGGTAATTTTGCTGAAATATTTGAATAATGAAGAACAAAATGGATGAATTATTTTGAAAAAGTCATGATCAAAATCATCAGAGGGGAAGAAAATTTAAGATCTTTTGTGAGATTAAATATCTGAGCTTTTATGGTAGTTTTAAGGTCTACAAATTATTGCTTTCCCCACAGTCTCGCACATTTTAGTTTAAGGTTAATTAGTCTCCAAAGTCACCCTTTATTGCTTTTTTGTTTCATTTTAACGTATTGAACTTTTTTTCTTCAGGATTTAGGATGCAATTCACTTTTTAGATTAACTTTGAGCGCTCTTTTTTATTGAGTAATACAATTCATTATTAAAGGTATTTTGATTTATTTCAATCTCTATTTGTATTGATTGACTTTGAACTGAGAATCGCGGCATGCATCTTCAAACATAGAAACAGCAACAGACTCAATAAAATAGACATCTTTGAGCTACAAAATAAGGAAATAAATTGAAAATGATCATTTTTTTTTGAAGATTTCAAGGGGAAATTTTGTAATTAGCATTCAAGTTTCTCTCAACAAAGAATAGCTTATTTCTTGAGAGAAAAAAAAAGAATATGTACTTAAAGTATTCATGAATTATATTTCCTAAGCTAAAGAGTTAAAGACCTTTCTTGAGATGATATCTTTGAAGCGAGAAGATTACTTTATTATCCCTTCTTCCTTCCTTCCATATTTTTCAAGTTAGAAATAGTTTTTTTGCTTAAACAAAAAAATCTAAAAATAAAGTCTATCTTCCTTCGAGATTGCGTAAATGCTTTCAGCATGAGAAAAACAAGAAAATACACAAGAGGACAACATCTTATTCAACGAATGTTAGTTTTTAATGGTTTTTAAGCAGTTTCATTATTGTATTATTTCTAATTGTTGCATTTTTAAACCTCAGTAAAGTATCTCAAAAGAAAGACAAAAGAAGGTCTATGTTTCTTTTAGGGTGAAAAAGCTTGATTAAATAGGTAATTCTAATTTTTCCTTCAAGGAAATACTTTATTAGAAATTCAGAAATTATTGAGGGAATTGAAAAAAAGTGAGATAAAAATATGAAAAAATAATTCAATAATTTCTCCCCTTGATTGATTTTTTTTAATTTAAATAAAAATGTAATTCCTCGAATGCAAAAATAGGTTTTTAGAGCAGCATTCAAAAGATAAAAAGATATTCACTTAATTACTAAGTTGTTTCCTTCAAACCGCTTCTAAAAATTGAAGTTGTCCTGCTGTTCAGCTTGGAATTTCGATGGAAAATAAATAATTAATTCATTGTTTGCGATGAATAAAAAAATATTGTTACTATTAATAACATTCTATTTTTGATTCCATGAAGCGCGCAGCAATGCAGATGTGTTAAAATGTATGGAGAGTGAGCTTGTTTGCTTCAGGGGAATGAATAAAGATTTTTAAAAAGGATTATCATCTTCGTAGAAGAGATAGAAAAGATGGTGTTGGCATTGATAAGAAGAATCTAAAAAGCAGAAAAATATTTAATTTTATTGCTCTTTTATTGTAGTGGAGGATCAATAATAATTCTTCAATGTCTTGAGTATGAAAGTTGGATTTACCTTTTTTAAGAAAAAAAAGAATAAAAAATCAGATAGAGTTTTCTTTTTCTAACAAAATAGAAAGTCTCACAAGAGTTATTACTTTGTAGGAGGATAGTTGCTGTGTAATATTTAATCCAAACTGATTCATTGAAAAATTATCCCAAAGGATTATTTTTCAATTATCTTCTTTGAAAGGGGGGCTTATGTGATCTTAAGGATTAAAAAACACTCTTTCTCTAATTCATTTTTTAATTAATATAAATATAAAATATGGCAAATTAATAAAACATATTTTCCATTAGAATCTTTCTTTTTTTATTGAATTAAAAATGAAAAACAAATACTCTTTTTCAAATATTATAAAATGTTTGCTTAGTGATTAGAGTACACACACACACTCAGCAGTAAGATTCTGGATTTTATTTGTCAATTATGCTAAATGATCAAAAGAAAGAGTCAATTTTCAATTCTAAAATGAGAGGAACATCAAAATATAAATTATTAATCTTGTAAGCAAATTGTGTAGAAAGAAGATAACTGGTCTCTCTCTCTCTCTTTCAAGCTATCAGAAAATAACGAAACAAAAAAAAGATAACTAGAAATATTACAATATATATCTATCAATATCAAGAAATAAAACAAAATTTATTTCTTTCAAAAACTATGTTCAAAGTTAAAGACTGCATAAAAAGTTAGAGGATTCAATAGAAAACTATAAGAATAAGGAAAATACGATGATAAAAGAAACGAAACAGATCAAAAAATGATAAAAAAGATCATAAAATGAACACGAAAGATAATAGAAAAGGAGGAAAAGACAAAAACATACTAAACCTGATAAAATTGTTAAAAACAAAGATAACAAATCGAAACAAGATGATAGAATAATAACTCACTTTCAAGATGTATTGGTTATCTTATCGAGAACTTTATGACAAGAATAACCGATCAATTGATTTTCTTGCATAAAAATGCATATTTTTGTATGATGTCCTGAACAAAAAAGGAGTCACTGAAAACTATTCTCTGATGAAAATAATTCTATTCTGTAAAGGGATTTGGACAAAATCATCATTTATTTTGCAAATAATTGTTCGACCTAAAAAGTAATTATTACTCTTTGGATGGAAATTCAAAAATGTGTTCACATAAAAAAATCAACAGCAAATTAACTATGAGAATGCTTACTGCACAAGTAATTAAAATCACCAAAAATATTTAGAATTATGTGAAAAATATGATGTTTGAAATATTCAAAATCCAAATGGGACATCTACAATCTAATCTATTGAAACAGAACGTATCCCTTTAATTTCCGATTCTTCCAGCTTTAGCTAACCTATTAGTGCATCAATCGTGTTACTGAATGTTACCACTATTTTATCAAAATGTTTCTCCACTGACAATCGTAGAAAAATAATGCAGGAAATCAAATATTTCTCGATTTCTTTTTCATTCAGATTATTTCCAACAATCGTCACCTATTCTCCTACAATCGCTCCAATTCTCTCGACAGAATTATCTCTCTTCATACCAACAATCAAATCAGCTGTTAAATTTGTTATCTTATCCTCTTCCGTTCTTACAAAATACTTATTTTATTTAATTTATTTAATCTCTTCACATTCTAAAATCTTTTTGATTTTATCCTAAACTTCCTCTTTTCCGTTAATGTTATCAAGGAGAATCACTGGACAGCTACTCTTTTCTTCATCATTTCTCTTTTAACCTGGCCCATACAAAAAGTAACTTTCCCTAATCTCTTATGACTTAGTTAACTTCGTCATGACTTTGAGAAATTGTAATTGTTTTTTTGAAATTCTTGCAAAGAATTTTCGAGCTAGCAGAGTATTCAAAAAGAAACCTCCAACAATATTTCTACCTTCATCATGTTTAATCTAGCAGTCTTCTTCAAGTAATTCCTCCTGGAATATTTTCAGAATTCTCTCACAATCCTGCTTGTTTCGCATTGCAAATAATATCCACAGACCATAGTTGTGTAGAAGATCTCGTGAAATCCCTTCTTCTTTATTCGGCATACTAAATTAATCTTCTCCTTCAGCAGGCATATCATATTGTGGTGTGCCACCAAAGTAATAGGTTGGTTTAGTAATATCTTGAACTTAACTAAATTATTTTTCTTCTTCCTCTTCTTCGAATTAAGGATCGTAAGAATTTAGATTATTCTTTCCATAACTATTTTTATTAGAATTCTCCATTTTATTACTATTTGGATCTTTATCCTTTCGTTCATAAGTAAATTCTTATTTAAATTAAGGATTTTTTTGCTGATTTAGTTGTTTATCTTGCTTGATTTATGTTCTAAATTCAGCTGATTAATATTATTATTCCTGTTGCTATTTTGATTTCCATGGATCTTCTGATTTGACCTTATTCTACTATGGTAAATTTTGATTTTTTAAAAATTTATTTACTTTAAAACTCCTCTCTCGAAAGTTACCCCTCTCTTAAGCTTAATTTACCATTTCAGAAGAGAAAATATCTTTTTTTTAATTTCTTTTTTCAAAACCAGATTAATCATAGTCCTACTAGTTCTATGATTCTACTTACTTAGAATTCCATGGAGGTTATGAAAAACTAGCTTTACTTCCATTTCCTTATTAATTTTCAGCGAAGAGCTGTTATTATTACTAGTTCTTCTATGGGAGTTCAAATTACTTGGATGATGGTAAGTCTTTGCATTTCTCCTCTAATACTTTAATTTGATTTTTTTTCTACTTACTTTTTTCTTTCTTTGTTCTTAGTTTTGCTGTTAATTCTTTAATCTCAAGAAGCAATTCCTTAACATTTTTATCCTTTATCTGAAATTAATCTTTCTCAACAAGTTACTTTCTTGCTATTATCAACTCCGAATCTAACCGCTTGTTCTCCTCTTCCAGGGATTTCATTTTCGCTTGCTATTCTTTCATCTAATAATCAAATTACTCTTATTATATTATTGGCTTTTCAACCATCGCTTATGGAGGATATGAAACTTCATCTGATTCACAAAAATATGCTTAATCGTGTGGGGGAGCATATTCGATAGCTGCAGTTGGTTATCTTCCCATTTGATAGATTTACTTATTCTACAATAAGAATTCCTTGAGTTCATAGCATTAAGTTGATCCATCTTCTTCTCTAAAAGCACTTGAAAAAACAGTAGAATCCTCTGGTTTGATTTAATAAACATAGATATTTAGGAGATCACCTTAAGCTACTTTTACACGTACAACCCATTTTCCATTTGAAAACTTACCCCATTACATAACAGGGATGAAATCAACGTTAATTAAGAGATTGCAATCAGGCTCGATATATCGTCTGATATCTAAGATTATCAATTTCAGTGAATCCATATCGATTCTAGATAAATCTACTCCTTAAACTCTATTCGATTTTAAGAAAAACAATTATACTAACTTTTTAGAAACTAAAATAACACTTACGTCATGTCGTAATCTCTGATTCCAATGAAAATAGTGCCTCCTATAGAATTCAGAAACGAAACTATTATCTTTTTAATGCTATCTCTGACACTTTAGAATTCCAATTACAAAAAATGAACAACCACACATAAAAATTCAAAATATCTTTTTTTGATTACTCAGAGTCTTCGAAGGAATCCAAAGTGTAATTCTTGAATTCAACCTATCTACGATTATTGTTGAACACTTGACTCCCATAATTGAAGAATCTACACGATGTTGCTGGTACATTTTAATTTTTAGGATCTTATGATTTTTCAAGTTTCTAGCGGATGGCGTTTTTAAGATGAGGATATTAATTCTGAAGGATATTATCAAATTGTATCCTAAGTTGCTCATTTGTCCTAGTAAGCTACTCCAACTCACCAGTGATTTATTTCCCTATTGCTAGTTCATTGATGGACTATGAGATATGAAGAATGCCGTCATGCCATTTGTGAATGTTTTGCTCTGTAAAAACAGGTTGATTCTTTAATTACTAGAGATAATAATTGACTCGTTGTTGATAAACTTTAGATTGTTCTTTAGTTTAAGAATCGAATGCTCCATTCATATCTTTATCGCTCATTCTTTGCAAATTGTTTTTTTCTTTCTTTCTTAATAAAATATTTTGATTTCTTTTATTTTTTTACTGATTTATGAGACTCCCGTCTTATCTATTTTTGTTTAATTAATCACTGAGATTGAAAAATCCTTTTTCAATGTCATTTTAAGTACCTTTTTCCTTGAAATAACAATTATTTTTACATTTTTTTTTGTAGTAAAATTTTAAGATAGTAAAGATAAAAAGATTAACTAATTGTTAATCCATTTGCATCTGTATCATCTTATTCTTTAAATCTAATTCTAATTTCGATTATTCTTCCTTTTTTTGTCCATATCTACATTCAACTTACGAAAATACTATTTTTTAACAGAAAAATTTAAAATCATTATTCTTGATTTGACAAACTAAAAATAAACATTCAAAAAAGACAAATTCTCACTAAATTATGTAATCAACTCTCTTAGCTTCACCATAACAATCATATTTACCTTCATTACAACTTGATTGGAAATATCAGCTATATTTTGTTAAACGATTAAATTCAAACTCAAGAACAGGAAATCAAAAAAATAATCCTAAAATTTGTTTTTAAGAAATTAACTAACAGAAATTATTATTAACAGAATTGAGTAAGTATGTCAAAGAAAACAATAGGAGCATCTTACGCAGAGGTCAGAGCATCTAAGAACCTCAGCATACATAATCCAACAAGTTTAGGTTCTTCATCAAATCATCTCAAGGCAGCTTCTTCTGCTTCTTCCGCGACTTCTGGATATTTCAACTTGATAAAATCTCGAAATGATTTCTCATCAGCAAGCATTAAAGGAGATCACTCTAGGGGAGGTTAATTTAGCTTAGAAGATAAAGAGAATTCTGTTGGTATGCATCAGTTGATTAAGACAAAAGGATAGAAAAGAGAAGAAGGCACTACTGTTCTTTCAAAAAAAGGTGGAAACATGAATTTTTCGCATGCAAAAAACATCTAAACAAGCTAAATAATGCCTTAAACATAGATCAAACAACAACATTAACAGTAACGATAGCAGTCTCCTTTGCAGTAAAAGAGCATAAACATAGCGGATTTACTTAGTTGGAATAAAGCACAAGAGTAATTGTAAGCTTTATCCATTGGGGTTTAGTCTGCACCTGCTTCCAAATCTCCATTGCGTTTAAATCTAACTCCAAATCGAGATATTTCTCAAGATTAAAGAGAAATGCTTGAAACCACCTTAGCAACTGTGAGTATGCTCGAGAGATAACTTTAAAAGGAACGGCGATTACGAGCCAAAGAGAATGACATAACTAATAATTTACATAAGCAAATTGAGCAACAAGCAAATGAATCAGCAAATATCATTAATTTCTTTAGAATCAGAAACATGAAAATATCAGAAGTAATTCTTCATTTGATCAACATCATTGGTATCATCTAACAGCGCATTAAGAATAGAAAATCACTTGGTAAGTGTGTTTTATTTCACAAAATAGCAAAAAAATCACAGAATTATTTTTGATATTTTATTTTTGTTTTCTTTTTGAAAAGCTGAAACTCTCCTTTAATAAATTTCAGATAATCTTGACCCTTTACTTTCATGTTTGCATCCTCTCATGTCTGAACTCTTAAAAGAAGGAAATCAAATAGATTAGGAGAATAAATTGGATGGATCAATCACTTTACAGGAATAATATTAAAATGGTCATGCTGTGTCTTGTTAAAACTTTGGCAATGAAAAATAAGATGCTTAGTAGCATATAAAGATGATTCCATTGTCTCCTTCGTATCGAAGAAAGACTATAATAGAACATGATTAAATGAAGAAAATCAAATAATTGAAAAACTAAATTGAAATACATGAGAATATTCAGTAAAAAATCAAACCAAATCGAAAGGACAAAAATATTGATAATAATAGCTCATAAAACCCAGTTGAATTAGTTCAAGAAATCCACATAGACGATCTCACATTTCGAGAGAGACCAGATGAGTAAATAGCATAAAGACTCTCTCCATTTAGTGAAGAACGTAATAATGTAATAGTAATCGAGGAGAATAATGCAAGAATGAGCATCCCAGAGAGGACTGGAACATTTTCTCTTTAAGAAATCTAAGAAGAGTAATTTTATAAATAAAATCAAACAAAATCAGAAGAAGACGGAGAAACAATAATTCTTTAAGGAGATTAGCTATTAAACGATACTCTCAAAGGACTTGGGGATATGCTTCGTGATCTTCGAAATGAAGAATTACAAGATAGTTATGGTATTGATGATAATGATTATCTTGAATAAAGTATTTCAAGTTAGAAATCTGATAATTTTTAAGTAGCTGTCAGGAAACAGTCAAAATAACAACCTACAGGAGATAGAAAAAAGCGTTCAGTTTCTAAAAATTATTGAGTTTTATGAATATGTTTGTTAGTTTAGATGTTATCTTTGTAAATCTGATCGACAAGCCAGCTAATTTGGCGCCTTTTAAGGTTAATTAATTAATCTAATGTATTGTTTGATTTAGATGAATTAGGAATGCTAACTGCTGTTTGAAATGAAGTTCCAAATCATCTCAAAATAAAATATTTTAATCACTTTGAAAAAATAAGAAGAAAATAATTTAGAAAAAAATGTCATAATCTAATACATAATAATAGGGATAATAATCATTAGAGAGTGAGGAGTTGGAGGAAGTTGAAACTCCTCAGGAAGATGTTGGATAGACAATGATAGATGATGCAACTATTATTGAAAAAATAGAGAAACAAGAGAAGATTTTAGAAAAAAAAGAAGAGGATAAAAAATTACAAGAAGCAAGGGGAAATCTAGGGATAAGTTGCTTGGATTATCTTAAACTTAAAGGAAATAACCCTTAAGATTCGTTTATCGCTTCTGGGGTTAAAGAACTTGATGCTCTACTTAGGTAAGCTAAGATAAATGATGGAGAAAAGTTACATAATTTTTTTTATTTAGTTCAATTATTTTTTGTGTTTTTTTGACAATAAATTCACTTTATTTTTTGTTTGAAAACAATAGAAATGGCCTAAGAACAGGAATAATAACTGAGATCTACGGTCCTGATTAGTCATGCAAGACTTCTATTGCACTACAATTCGCACTTAATGTAATAAATGATTTCTTGTTTATTCTGAAATTATATTAATAAATCGATCTTTGACATTCACAGGCAATATTCAGTGAAAAAAGTACAGAGAAAGTGTACAGTCTTTTTGTATCTTCAGCGAAACGCCCTCATTAGCTAAGAATGAATTAAATCGTAGGTAAAATGTTACTAAGTCATATAAAACATAATTAATTTATTTACCAATGAATAATATATTTCTTTAAAAAATAATCAGAAGGCATACGTCAACGTTTAGGAAATAGTCTTCCAGATGATAAAATCACTCAACTAACCGATCAATTCATTGAGATTTAGACTCCTTCTGTGATACAATTCAAAGCATTTGTCTAAGAGGAATTAGCATCTCACTTAACTAAGCTACATAAGATACGAATTCTGGTTATTGACAACATTTACGATTTAGCTACTTAAATTGAAGATTATCGAGATAGATAAGCATTTTTGTTGAGAATAATCAATCTTCTTAAGCAATTCGCACATTAATCAAATTCTGCTGTGCTCATAATTAATAATGTTGTTGCGTAGATTTCAGATAATAACTCATAAACTGGATTTGCACCGAATATTACGATACCAGCACTTGGCAATCTTTGGACACATCTACTCAATGAAAGAATTTAACTTAGTTTACTAGGTGAAATTAAACAAAATCAACCTGTAAGAGCAAGTTTATCAGGTGAAATTAAACAAAATCCACCTGTACGAGCAAGAAGATTAGCAATAAGAATATCACCTCGTTTACCACTTGATTCTTTATAGTTTATACCAGATAATTTTGGAATATCAGTTATTAAACACTGATGAGTATGTGTTAAATATGAATTGCTTGCTATTAACCTGTAAGTTGTTAAATTATTGAAATATACTATTTTTCAATCAAAAAATAACTAGGAATAGATTTTTTTGAATGGTTTTGCTTTGTGATGGATAAAAAATATTTATTTTAAAATAGACATAAAAAATGACTTTGTGCAATTAGAAAAAAAGGCCATTTTAGATTCATTTAAAGCAACCACTTCAAAGTACTGGCTACCTTATATTTATCAATGCTTGAGAGTATTGAAGGTAACATTTAAGACTCCAATTTTCTAGGATCTAGAAATACAAGAGAATTCAAATTAAGAACAAAAAAGTAACAGAGAAACGGTTCTTTTTT
>Ga0302271_10000684_pt1 | contig 33257 bp, 10 predicted proteins | sample III_Bog_N1_1_FD_198767 | JGI IMG/M metagenome (GOLD analysis project Ga0302271, IMG submission 198767) | Peat permafrost microbial communities from Stordalen Mire near Abisko, Sweden - III_Bog_N1_1 | ecosystem: Environmental > Terrestrial > Soil > Wetlands > Peat | place: Sweden: Abisko... | reverse complement strand
CTCTATTATTTAACACCCCGAAATCGCATTCGCACCAATTTTAAAAACCTTTCTTCGCTTGTTCTTGCTCGATTTATGGCTGAAATCTCTTCTAAAATCGAATCAAAAGCAAGCTTATCAATGAACTAAGCCTCCAATGAGATGAATTATATTTTCTTTGCACTTCTTCTGAGGATTTATAAATACCTATCTTGAAAATTTCCTTCAAACGATTGTTACAGGATAACATCGATTTTATGAAAGATTCCTTTTCTTAGAGGAAAAAGATATAATTCGTTATTAATTTGCATTTAATTGTTATCAATCGTGCAAGTGCTGAGCTAGAATAATCCAGTATCATTCTCAATGCGAAGGGACTAAAATTTATCTGAGATTCGAATTCGCTGTAAGGAGCTTTCTTCGAAAAATCGAGTAGCTTCGCTTAGGAAATTGAGACTAGGATATTCACTATTGGCTTCGAGTTCAAGGATAAGCAACTACTTCATTTTAAAAACCAGCGAAATGATGAGAGCATCATTACCATTCATTTCTTTAAGATTCAATGAAACGGCTAGGACTTCTTTTCTCTGCAAGTTAGCTTCCAGTATCTTGATCTAATCTGTTTTGTAGTACAGTGGAAAGATAAGAATACATCCTGGACTCATTTATTAGGACTATTTCAAGTCTTTTATTTAAGTCAATAGTTTTCTGCTTAGCATTGGATAATCCTATTCGAGCTTCTAAGGAAAGAATTTAACAAAGGAATTCTTGTTTTCTTATGTCTAGTTGGTATTGGGAGGACTTTGATTTTGTATACTCTTAATGGATGTTCGGGATTCATGAGGGTGTTTGAGAGGTTGCTGCTCTGTGGAGTTGGATTGGTTTGAGGAAGAAGCCCCCATTGCTCTAAACTAGTAGAAATAAATAAGAAAAGAATCTAAAAATCTAAATTGTTTTTGATTTGATTATTATTTTGAAAAGGATAGAAGATTTTTTTTAAATATCAAAAAAGAGGAGTTTATGATTTTCTTGGCTTATTTATTTGAAATGATTAAAAAAGAATGCAATCTAATAAATCCAGTGGAAAAGCATTAAAATTGCTTAAAACATGAGGAAAAAACACAATAAATAATAATCAGCATTATTTTGAAGGATTTAGGAAGATTTGATAAGAAGAATAAAAACTTTTTGTAGCAAAAAATTCTAAACCAAAGAAGCAATGAAAATAACCTGCCTCTCTCTAAGCCATTCTAGTTAAATTAAGAAGAAAAAAAACCAACTAGTGTAACAGTGTGAAGGTAATTTAAAATGTTCCAATGTTAAACTCACATTATCTTAAAAATATCTTCATTTTTAAAAGAGATATTTAACTTCTTTTTGCTCCCTCATATTTTACATCCAAGTCTCATAGTGGTTCTAATGAAACTTATTTTTTATCAGAGATTTCGTTTAAATTCAATCCAAAAATAATTATTATTTATGCTTCACAATGTTTATCCAAAAAACAAAAAAACATAAAATACATTTCTATGCCATGAAAAGATCATTTAAACCACATTCTCAAAACCTAGTTCTTAGATGGTTGATAAGTCTCTCAACCTTTTTATTTTTCATCAAACACTTATTTATTACTTTTGAGCTACGTATCCTGGAGTAAATGATCCTGGAATGTATGTGTATCTTAATTTGCATGCGAAATACAAGAACACAATTATCATTACACTTGCACCTACTGATGCAATAATGATCCATGCAAGTTTCCCACCTCTTATGGATGATAAGATCCTAGGAGAAGCGTTACTGGCTTGGTTATTAGGACTAAGATTCTTATTTTCATTTTCACTAATAGCACAAGTATTGCTGATCAATGTCATTAGGACAAAGAGGGATAACAAGGTGATTTAGTATTTTTTTTACATTTTGTAGTTCTTATTAGGCTTTTTGTATTATAAATGTTTGGTTGATTATGGGTTTTTTCGAGTTTTAGAGACTATCCTCTCAGATTTCAAAGGCCTCAGCTACCCTAGACATATGTATTTAAATCAATTTTAGGAAAAGCAGTAGAGATAAGGAACATTTTAAATTTATTTCTTCAATGCAGATCTGTAACCTAGCTAATAAACACCCTGAATGAATCCTTAACTTCAAGATATGCTATGAAACATTGTTTAAATCATTAAGCTATCAGATGCGCTTACAAAGAAAATGAAAGAATTCAAAACAAAACCATAAACAGAAGACAAGCTCTTTCAATTCCTAGCTTACTGGGGTGAAAATCAAATAACAAGGTCACTTTTCAATAAATCTCATGACTAGATTGATATTATTAAAGTTATCTCGTTCTTCCCACAAATCAAAACACTTGTTTTGTTTGCTTTCCCTTTTTGTTTGAAAGATGCTGGGAATCCGAGAGAATGCCTGTTTAAAAGAAAGGAATTTAATCTTGGAGTAACATGGAAATTTCACAAAACAATTAATTTAATTCAATTCCAATCATTACTAGAGTATTTTACATTTTGTCTTACATAACTTGTAAGAAATCTACTATTTTTTAAAAATTAAACACTATTTTGAAGGATTCATTTTGGCTTATGCACGGAATGCCAAAAGCAATTACTTTAATGGACAATTCTATAAATAGCAGGGAGTTAACATTGATTGCTTAGATAAAAATAAATGATTAGCTATTTATTTTGGCAAATTAATCTGACAAATCTGTGTGGAAGGTAGAAATCAAACGATGACACGTTATTTCTATCTGTTTGAATTTATTCGTATCATCAAATTTATAGTCCGTGGTAAAAGCGATATTGCAGATTGGCACTCGCAGCTTGGATATGTAATTTTTTCCTTACTGTTACACTGAAAGTTCATTGATGAAGTGACTAGTGCAAATTAACTTTGCGTAGATTGCAGAGTCAACATGGATTATCGATGGTAGTTTTGATGAAAATGTTGCATTTTAAGCAACAACAAAATAAATAGACAATTTTTTGTTTTTATTAGATTTTAAAGATAACATAAAAAGAAGTGTTAAATCTTCTTTTTGTCATTATTTTTCATAAGGGAGTGAGTTTTTATTATTATTAAGTATTGAAACATTGGAAAATTACTAATTAAACCCAATTTAATGAATCTACTATGAATAAAACGATAAAGAGAGAATCGTTGGAAGGTATTTTTAATGGTTAATATCCATTATTAATTTTTGCATATTAAGCAGTCATGTATTTTCGTGAATAAACAATTAATAATATTATTATTTTTTGTAATTTGAAGCCTAATTAATCAAATAGAAGAAATGCTTTTAATTATTTGAATATTCTTTGTTAATCCTTCTAACAAAATTACCCATTATGTCTTAATCTAAGTGAATCAAAATCAGAAGAAATCTAAATATTAATAAGATCATTCATACCAATTCTTAAAGGGCAAATCTCATTTCTTCATACATACAATCATTTATGGAAGCAAGCGATAGCGAATCTCTTCCTTCTTCTTCTCTTTCTTTAGATCCCGTTTTTATCAACAGAATCTTATCAAAAAAATGCACTTTCCATTCTAAAGAATAATCGGCTCTTCTTCATTTAACTCCTACTTCAAAATGTTCTAGAATTTGCGTCGCATGCAAGATTCAAAGATAAATTCCAGACAACGAAATCGTCAGCATTCTAGAAATCATGCAGGCTCACCGAGATAGCTTTTCCTTACCAATGATCCCAACTATCTCCAGTGATCAAATATCTCAGCAGATTCAATATATGACTGGATCAATCGAACCTTTGGAGAAGAAAATCCAATTATTCTATGATTAGCTCATAATGGCTGTGGAACAATCAATCAATGAAGCTAGAGAGAAAACCAAAAAAAATCTTACTGAATCAGTGAATTACTACATAAAAATCGTAAAATCAGTGAAATAAACTGGCTTAATCGAGTAATTGTAAGGTATTCTCTTGAGCACGAACAACGACGAAGACGAGCAAATCAATGAGCTTTTCCAGAAAGCTTGCAATAACTCTAAAATCAATATCGCTATGATAAACAATAATCTAAATGCTTTTAATTCCATGAAGGAGTAATATACGCTAGGGCAGTCCCGTGATATCTAAGAGAGAATCCTGAAGTTCATTCGAGAATTAGATAAGTTTCCGTAGATGTCAGTTGTACCTGCAAATAATACTCTACAGAATAATAATAAACTTGCTAAAATCGATCTCCTTGAATTCATAAATGTCTTGCCGTACACACCAAGGTCTTCTTAGAGTTTGTAGGTGACAAGGGAATTCCCTTCATAGACTCTCTTAATAACCAATAGAAATGAGGTTTACTCAGAATCATTTCTGAACCATTAGTTAGATAAGACGTAAAAGTATGTCCTGAGAATACAATTACTTCATAATTGTTTAAACAACTAGCCTTTCTTCACGATTTTGCTTCTAAATAGTCTTCAAGAGAAATTTAAATTTCTCTTCCTTTCTAACTTGAGCTACTGTGAAATTTATGGCGGTCACATGACAAATGTTCTCAGGGGTTAGTAGCTTTGGTCAGGGGACAAGAACATTGGCCAAGGGAAGATGATTGAGTTTCGTATTTGGCTTGATAAAAAAATCATGAGAGCAGCTTCGTATCCTGATTTCAAGAATGTAGTTGAGCTGTATGATCCTTCCAGTATTGATGAAAATGGCTAGTATTACATAGCTTTTAATATCACTTATCCAACTGACAGCATTCGGATTGTTGAATTCAAGACAGTCACATAATTTGATAACAGTATGGATTGAGTGGGGAATAACATCAATTTAGAGATTTAGAATCTAAACATTAGAAATTTATTTTTATTGTAAATTTTGAAATCCCATATTGTATTTGGATTCTAAATCTCCTAGTATTCTTATCTTTCCTGAATTCGATTTTAATGAAAATAAGTATTTATTTGCAAATAAACCATCTAGAAGAGTCATAAACCTCCCCTCTCTATGATAATATTTATTATCCTAAAAGTATGAGTTTAATATCTCAGAAAAAGCAAAAGCAACAAAATCATTTTCTTAGATAAGGAAGCTCCGCTATCTGGATTGAACTCATGGAAATCTCTAAATAACCCCCTTCATTCGATCCAGCCCTTACCAGCGAAATCCTATCGAGGAAATGCGCAACCCATCCAACAGAACCTTGTGATCTGATCCACTTAAGTTCAAACTAAAAGAGTTCCAGGATCTGTGAGAAATGCAAGAAAAGCAAGACCATTTTAGACAGTGAAGTTGTTGGTGTCCAAGAAGTCCTTTAATCAGCCTCTGAAGCATGCTTACCTGTGCTTTATGTTTTTTCTTCCAATGATATTTCTCAGAAAATCAAGTTTATGATTGATTCTCTAGAGGTTATTCAGAAAAAGACAGAGTCTTACTATGCAGAGCTGTTTTATGCGGTGGAGGTAGCAATCAACAACAGTAAAGAGAATATGAAAAGAAATACAGAACTTTTAGTCAATCGATTTGTAAAAAGTGTCCAATCTGTCAAAAACACCTACTCAATGGGATAACTTTAAGAAATACTATTGTAGAAAGCAAATACTGAAATCGAAGATGCAAAACTAACTGATTTCATCCAGTCAGCTTACAAAACCGCGAACGCAAATAAATTTTTCATAAAAGACTTATCAAATTCTTTTGATATCATAAAAGATCATTTTTCATCAATAAAATCAAACGAAATTATGACAAACATAGACAAACATATTTCTAGCATTAATCTTGTTCCACGTATTTCTTTTCCAGTGTATAACTTGGAGTATGCTACTTAAACAGAATTTAATCTTCTTGAATCTCTTCAAGTATTAAATTACAGGGAAAAATACTCCGAAAATCTTGAAGTCCTTCAAGAATCTGCTTAGTAGACCCTTCTTATCAGAAATAAAAATACTTTTTATTCTGAAACGTATCTCGATTACCCACTGGATAATTCTCAGAAGTATGTTCTTAGAGTACAATTTCTGTAAAGCTCATTTAACAAGTAGCCTTATTTTATAATTGCTCTTTTCAAAGACTTTAAATAGAAATTGAATTCATTTTCAGACACAACTTTGAATTACTGCGAGATATATGGTGGAGGTATGATGAAAATCCTGAAAGGATAGCATTTATGGGCTGGAAGTGAGAACATCGGAGAGACAAAAAAGATTGAATTTCGCTTTCATCTGGATTAAAAAATAATGAAAGCTGCTTCCTACCCAGACTATGATAATGTAGTGGAAATTTCCAGCCCCTCTTGGATAGAAAAGAACTGCTAGTATTATATTGGGTTGAGTATTGTCTACCCGAAAGATGGAATTCGCATTCTTGATTTCAAGAAAGTTAGGCAATTTGATAAAAATATGGATTGAAACAAATAAGGTATTTTAAAAATATTTTGAAAAATTTTTTTTCTTGGTATGAAATAAACTCTCTTTGAGTGTATGTTTATGTTAGATCTTTACCATTATCGATTGAGGATTAATACCATATTTTAAGAGATTGATAATAGAAATCATCTTTAAATAGAAAATGAAAATCTATGTTTCTTAAAAAGCAGATTTGACTTTTCAAGTGAACAACTGAAGGAATTTTTCTTTTGTGGGGGCAATCATCTTTGATTTATTCTTGCCATTTTTATATGTCTGTGTATTTGGATATCTAGGCATTTTCAATTTATTTTTGGATAATTTGGCGATAATGATAAACCAGAAAATCGTAGTTTTCTAACAGAAGATTAAGTACTTATCTTGATAGATATTAGGTATTCTCCTAGACTTTTTGAAACTGTATTGATAAGAAATCTAAACTTATGTTGGATAGTCTAATTTATACTTTTTTAAAACATTATTGAGTATTTTTTTCCCCATATTTTTTCCATAGAAGGTGTAAAATAGTTGAGGTTAACAAGTTCAGTTTGTATGATTGTAAGGTAATTGAACTATCCTGCGATATCTAAATTCTCAAATATTTTTATGTGGAATTTTTCCTTGAATTCCAATGTATTTATGCTATATTATTTTCTTTTGAAAATGCAAAGACAAAATGAAGTTAGTTGTTTTGAATTTTTGGTTAGGTGCTTTATTTGATTTCAAGAAAAAATATCTGATCTTGATTAAGAATGTTATTGCTTTTGAATAATCGAAAGGAAAGATTTCTGTTAACTGTATTGTTAGAAATATTTTAAATCCTCGAACAAAGCAGCTTATGCTAATGTTCTTCTCGATTAAAATGTATTTTTTCACAAGCCCTCTAATCATTAGATTAAATTATTCTTTTTTTAATGCTCAATAATTAATAACAAAATAATTATGTACTAACAGACAACAAGGGTAAATTTCTTAATAATAAAAACAATATTCAAAAGATATTTTTCACACCTGAAATTCAGCCCATTTTTTCGTCAAATTCCTTGACTTTTCTGAAATCAAGGATGCGAATTCCGTCGTTTGGATAAACGATATTAAATCCAATATAATAAGTACAATTATTTTCTATCCAAGAGGGATCGAAGATCTCCACAACATTATCGAAATCAGGGAGAGAAGCAGCTTTCATTATCTTCTTTTCAAGATGAAAGCGAAATTCAATCTTTTTTGTTTCTCCAATGTTCTCTTTTCCAGACTAGAGGCTCTTTCCTCTAATTATCTTTATCATACCGCCACCATATATTTCAGAATAAATCAATCTCATCTGAAAGAAAGGATTCTTTATTTTTTCAAAGTCTTTGAAAAGTGCTATAGTGAAGTTAGGCAGCTAGTTTAGTAAATTGCTTTGTAAAAATTATACTCTCAGAATGTATTTCTAAGTATTCTCTAGTGGGTAATCGAGATACGAATTGGAATAAAAGGTGTTTAAATTTTTGATAAGCAGAGTCTAACCAGGAGATTCATGGACTAATTTGAGATTCTTGGAGTTTTTTTCACTGTAAGATATCACTTTCACAGATTCAAGGAGGTTAGATGCAGTTAAAGTATCATAATCCAAGCGAAAAACAGGCAATGAGATAATGGGAATAAGATTAATGTCAGAAATTAGTTTGGCAATATTTGTCTGAACTTCATTTGATTATATTGAAGAAAATTGATTTTTCAAGTTATTGAACTAATCTATTGTGTCGTTTATAAATATTGTGTTGGCATTAGATGTTTTGTAAGCTGACTAAAAGAACTCCGTAAGTTTTGCATCTTCGTCGGCAGTGTTTGTTTTGGACAATAGTATCTCTTAAAGCTATCCGATTGAGTAGGTGTATTTGATAGATTAGACATTTTTAACAAAACGATTGATTAAAAGTTCTGTATTTCTTTTCATATTCTCTTTACTGTTGTTGATTGCCACCTCTATCGCATAAAATAACTCTGCATAGTAGGACTCTATCTTTTTCTGAATAACCTCTAGAGAATCAACCATAAACTTGATTTTCTGAGAAATATCATTGGAAGAAAAAACATAAAGCACAGGTAAGCATGCTTCAGAGGCTGATTAAAGGACTTCTTGGACACCAACAACTTCACTGTCTAAAATAGTCTTGCTTTTCTTGCATTTCTCACAGATCCTGGAACTCTTTGAGCTTGAACTTAAGTGGATCAGATCGCAAGGTTCTGTTGGATGGATTGCGCATCTCCTTGATAGGATTTTGCTGACAAGGGCTGGATCGAAGGAAGGGGGTTATTAAGGGATTTCCATGAGTTCAATCTAGATGGGAGAGGTTCCTTATGGAACAAAAGGGTTTTGTTGCTTTTGCTTCTTCTGAGAAAATAAACTCATTCTTTTGAGATAAAATTTTTCTCACTAAGGGAAGGGGGGGGGAGCGATAATTTTTCTAGGTATTTTCTTTGGATAAAAATTGGGGATTTTTCAATAAAATTTAATCATCAAAAGATAAGAATTCGAGGAGAATTAGATTCGGATTACAAAAGGGAAATCTTAAATTTTCAATAAAAATATTTTTAAAAACTCTGAATCTCTTAATAAACTACTTCACTCTCACTCAATCCCTGTTGCTTTCAAATTATGTGAATATCTTGAATTCGATAATCAGAAACACAATCTGTTTGATAAGGGATGTTAAATAATTCAAAGAAATAGATTCTAAAGAATTTACTTTTAGTATTATTATTATTTATCAAACAGAAAGCATTCGGATTATCGAATTCAAGATATTCACTTTTGATAGCAACAGGGATTGAGTGGGAAGGAAGTTGTTTATTAATAAATTAAGAGTTATTAAAAGATTTTTATTACAAATTAAGAAATTCCCTTTTATAATCTAAATCTATTTCTCCTCGAATTCTTATCTTTTTATGATTCAATTATAATGAAAAATAATTAATTTTTATCCAAAAAAAGTAGCTAGAAGAGTTGCCGCTCCCCCTTCCCCAAATCAGAATAGTTTTATCTCAAAAGAATGAGTTTATTTTCTCAGAAAAAGCAAAATCAGCATAACACCGAAATTGCCGCCATCTTGATTGAGCTCATGGAAATCCCCAAATAACCACCTTCCTTCGATTCAGCTCTTGTCAGCAAAATCCTATCGAGGAGATGCTTAACCCATCCAACAGAGTCTTGCGATCTGATCCACTTAAGTTCAAGCTCAAAGAGTTCCAGGATCTGCGAGATTTGCAAGAAAAGCAAGACTATTTTAGACAGTGAAGTTGTTAGCGTGCAGGAAGTCCTTTAATCAGCCTCTGAAGCATGCTTGCCTGCGCTTTAAGCTTTTTCTTCCTATGAAATTTCTGAGAAAGTCAAGTTTATGGTTGATTCTCTAGAGGTTATTCAGAAGAAGATAGAGTCTTACTATGCAGAGCTGTTCTATGCGGTGGAGGTGGCAATTAACAAAAGTAAAGAGAATATGAAAAGAAATACAGAACTTTTAGTCAATCGTTTTGTTTAAAGTGTCTAATCTGTCAAATAAACCTACTCAATGAGATAGCTTTAAGAAATACTATTGTCCAAAACAAACACTGCCGACGAAGATGCAAAACTTACGGAGCTCTTCCATTCAGCTTACAAAACATCTAATACCAACACAATGTTTATAAATGACACAATAGATTAGTTCAATAACTTAAAAAACCATTTCTCATCAATATAATCAAAGGAAGTTCAGACAAATAGTGCCAAACTAATTTCAGACATTAATATTGTTCCCCTTATCTCCCTACCTGTGTATATCTTAGACTATGATACGATAACTGCATCTAACCTCCTTGATTCTGTGAAAGTGATATCTTACAGTGAAAAAAACTCAAAGAATTTCAAATTAGTTCATGAATCTCCTGGTTAGACTCTGCTTATCAAAAATAAAAACACCTTTTTTTCCGATTCTTATCTCGATTCACCACTAGAGAATACTCAGAAATACATTCTGAGAGTATAATTTTTGTAAAGCACCCTAAACAAGCAGCCTTATTTCAATTTAGTACTTTTCAAAGACTTTGAAAAAATATCGAATCCTTTCTCTAAGATGGAATTGATGTATTCTGAAATATATGGTGGCAGTATGACAAAGATAATTAGAGGAAACCGTCTCTGGTCTGGAAATGAGAACATTGGAGAGACAAAAAAGATTGAATTTCGCTTTCATCTTGAGAAGAAGATAATGAAAGCTGCTTCTCTCCCTGATTTCGATAATGTTGTGCAGATATCAAATTCCTCTTGGATAAAAGATAATTGTTCTTATTATATTGGATTTAGTATCGCCTATCCAAACGACGGAATTCGAATCCTTGATTTCAGGAAAGTCAAGGAATTCGACGAAAAAATGGGTTGAATTTTAGGTGTGAAAAATATCTTTTAGATATTATTTTTATAAAAAGGGAAATTAAACCCTCTTTGTCTGCTTGCACATAATTATTTTGTTAAGTGATTGGTGTTTAATCAGAATATTAAAAAAAAATTCACGATTTTGCTTCTAAATAGTCTTCAAGAGAAATTTAAATTTCTCTTCCTTTCTAACTTGAGCTACTGTGAAATTTATGGCGGCCACATGACAAATGTTCTCAAGGGTTAGTAGCTTTGGTCAGGGAATAAGAACATTGGTAATGAAGATGATTGAGTTTCATAATTGGCTTGATAAAAAAATTATGAGGGAAGCTTCGTATCCTGATTTCAAGAATGTAGTCTGTATGATCCCTCCAGTATTGATGAAAATGGCTAGTATTACATAGCTTTTAATATCGCTTATCCAACTGATAGCATTCTGATTGTTGAATTCAAGACAGTCACGTAATTTGATTGCAGTATGGATTGAGTGGGGAATAATGTCAATTAAGAGATTTAGAATCTAAACATTAGAAATTTATTTTTATTGTAAATTTTGAAATCCCATATTGTATTTAGAATCTAAATCTCCTAGTATTCTTATCTTATCTGAATTCGATTTTAATGAAAATTAATATTTATTTTCAAATAAACCAAATAGAATAGCCATAAACATCACATCCAAATGAGAATAGTTTTTATCTCAAAAGAATGAGTTTATTTTCTCAGAAAAATCAAAAGCAACAAAATCTTTTTCTTCGATAAGGAAATTCTGCCATCTGGATTGAACTCATGGAAATCTCCAAATAACCTCCTTCTTTCGATCCAGCCCTTGTTAGCAGTATCTTATCGAGGAGATGCGCAACCCATCCAACAGAACCTTGTGATCTGATCCACTTAAGTTCAAACTAAAAGAGTTCTAGGATCTGTGAGAAATGCAAGAAAACTAAAAGTATTTTAGACAGAGAAGTTTTTGGCGTGCAGGAAGTCCTTTAGTCAGCCTCTGAAGCATGTCTACCTGTGCTTTAAGTCTTTTCTTCCAATGATATTTCTCAGAAAGTCAAGTTTATGGTTGATTCTCTAGAGGTTATTCAGAAAAAGATAGAGTCTTACTATGCAGAGCTATTCTATGCAGTGGAGGTGGCAATTAGCACTAGTAAAGAGAATATGAAAAGAAATACAGAACTTTTAGTCAATCGTTTTGCTTAAAGTGTCTAATCTGTCAAATAAACCTACTCAATGGGATAGCTTTAAGAAATCCTATTGTCGAAAGCAAACACTGAAGACGAAGATGCAAAACTAACGGAGTTCTTCCAATCAGCTTATAAGAACTCGAACGCCAACAAAATTTTCATAAAAGACTTATCAAATTCTTTCTGTTCCATAAAAGATCATTTTTCATCAATAAAATCAAATGAAATTATGACAAACATAGACAAACATATTTCTAACATAAATCTTGTTCCACATATTTGCCTTCCTGTGTATAACTTGGAGTATTTAACTTAAACTGAATCTAATTTTCTTGAATCTCTGCAAGTATTAGCTTACAATGAAAAATATTCTGAAAATCTTGAAATCCTTCATGAAAAAGCTGAGTTGACCCTTCTTATCAAAAATAAAAATATTTTTTTTTCCGAAACATATCTCGATTACCCACTGGACAATTCTCAGAAGTATGTCCTTAGAGTACAATTTCTGTAAAACTCTTTCAACAAGCAGCCTTTTTTCATAATTGCTCTTTTCAAAGACTTTGGATAATAATCGAATTATTTTTCACGCACAAATTTGAATTATTGTGAGATAAATGGTGGAAGTATGACGAAGATCCTGAAAGGGCAGCATTTATGGGCTGGAAGTGAGGACATTGGAGACACAAAAAGGATTGAATTTCGCTTTCATCTGGATAAAAAAATAATGAAAGCTGCTTCCTACCCAGACTACGATAATGTCGTGGAAATTAGCAGTCCCTCTTGGATAGAAGAGAACTGCTAGTATTATATTGGGTTTAGTATTGTCTATCCGAAAGATGGAATTCGCATCCTTGATTTCAGGAAAGTCAGGCAATTTGATAAAAATATGGATTGAAAATAAGGTTATTTTTTAAAGATATTTCGAAAAATGTTATTTTTGGTATAAAATAACAATCTTTTGAGTGTGTGTTTATGTTAGATCTTTACCATTATTGATTGAGTATTAATAGAATATTTAAAGGGACAGATAATAGAAATCATCTTTAAATAGAAAATGAAAATCTATGTTTATTAATATTCGTTTGCGATAGAGCAGCTTTGGCTTTACAAATTGATAACTCAAAGAATTTTTCTTTTATCATGGCAATCACCTTTGATTTATTCTTGACATTTTTTTATGTCTGTGTATGAGGATATCGATAAACCAAAAATCGTAGTTTTTAAACATAAGATTAATTACTTATCTTGATAGATTTTAGATATTCTCCTAATTTTTTTTGAAACTGTATTGATAAAACGTTCTAAACTGTTGTTGAATAGTCTAATTAAGACTGCGTTTTTTTTTTCCCATGTTTTTTTCATAGAATGTGTAAAATTGTTAGAAGTTAACAAAGGCAGTTTGTATGATTTTAAGGTAATTGAACTCTCCTGCTACATCTAAATTCTCAAATATTTTGTTTGTTGAATTTTCCTTGAATTCAGATGTATTTACGGTAGATTATTTTCTCTTCAAAATTCAAAGAGAAAATGAACTTAGTTGATTTGTATTTTTTGTTAGGAGCTTTATTTGATCTTGATAAAGAATGTAATTGCTTTTGAGTAATCGAACGAAAAAATTACTGTTCACTGAGAAGTTAGATATATATTAATCCTCGAACAAAGCAGCTTATGCTAATATTGTTCTCAATTCAAATGTAATTTTTCATTAAACTCTCCAATTATTAGATTAGAATATTTTTTTCTTATCTTTGAAATTAAATTAAAGAAAAATAGCATCCCTTATCAAACAAATAGTATTTCTGATTATCGAATTCAAGATATTCATATAATTTGGTAGCAACAGGGATTGAGTGAGAGTGAAGTTATTTATTAAGAGATTCAGATGAATTAGTATTTTTATTGAAATTTAAGAATTCCATTCTGTATTCCAAAATCGAATTCTCTTCGAATTCTTATCTTTTGATGATTAAATTTTAATAAATAATTGTTGATCTTCCTCCTTTAATTTCTAACTATCTTCAAAATAAGAGCATTAGCCAGCAAAATGATTGATCTCAATTATGTTGAGAAGAAAACTTTGAAGGCAGCTTAGAATCCTAGCCTCTAAGATATCGTTGAGCAGTACAATCTCCAGCATTGATGAAAATGACTAATATTGCTTTAAATTCACTAATCGAACAGAAAGAATTTGGATTATCGAATTCAAGATAATTACATATTTTGATAGCAGTCGGGATTGAATGGGAGGAAAGTTGTTAATTAAGAGATTCAAAGTTATTAAAAAGATTTTTATTGAAAATTTAAAAATTCTCCTTTGTAATCGGAATCTATTTCTTCTCAAATTTTCATCTTTTCATGATAAAATCTAATGAAAAATAACCAATTTTTATTCAAAGAAAATACTTAGAAGAGGCATAGTTCTCCCATCCCCTAATGAGAATAGATTTATCTCAAAAATATGAGTTTATTTTCTCAGAAAAAGCAAAAGCAGCGAAACACCGAAACCACCGCCATCTGGATTGAACTCATGGAAATCCCCAAATAACCCCCTTCCTTCGATCCAGCTCTTATCAGCAAAATCCTATCGAGGAGATGCGGAACCCATCCAACAGAATCTTGCGATCTGATCCACTTAAGTTCAAGCTCAAAGAGTTCCAGGATCTGCGAGAAATGCAAGAAAAGCAAGGCTATTTTAGACAGTGAAGTTGTTGGCGTGCAGGAAGTCCTTTAATCAGCTTCTGAAGTATGCTTGCCTGTACTGTAAGCCCTCAGTTTCAGTCAAATTTCTCAGAAAGTCAAGTTTATGATGATTCACTAGATGGTATATTAAAGAAAATAGAGTCTTTCTATGCAGAGTTGTTTAATGCCATGATAGCATAACTGAATGAAAGTAAAGAGGATATGAAAGTAAAAAATAGAAATGTTAGTCAATTGTTATGTTAAAAATGTCAAATCTGTCAAACAAACCTTTTCGATGAGATAGCTTTAAGAAATACTATTGTTGCAAGTAAATGCTGAAGACGAAGATGCAAAACTAACAGAGTTCTTCCAGTTAGCTTGTAATACTTCAAACACCAATAAAATGTTTATAAATGACACACTAGACTCATATAATTATATGAAAGACCATTTTTCATCAATAAAATCCAAGGAAATTCATTCACGCTTAACCAAACTAGTTTCAGAAATAAATATCATTCCGCGTGTCTCTTTTCCTGTGAATAGCTTGGAGTTATGACTCATTAACTGAATCTAACCTCCTTGAATCTCTGAATGTTCTTCCTTACAGTGAAAAATACACCAGTAATCTTAAAGTCTTCCATGAATCTCCTGAGTTGACTCTTCTTGTCAAAAATAAAAACTCCTTGTTTTCCGAATCTTATATCGATTTTCCACTAGAGAATATTCAGAAATACATTCTAAGAGTATAATTTTTGTAAAGCACCCCAAACAAGCAGCCTTTCTGTGTAATCTCTTTTTTCAAAGACTTTGGAAAATAGTTGAATCCTTTCTCCAAGATGAAATTGAATTATAATGAAATGTATGGTGGCGGTGTGGTAAAGATAATTAGAGGATAGCAACTCTGGGCTGGAGATGAGAATATTGGAGAGACAAAAAAGATTGAATTTCGCATTCATTTGGCCAAAAAAATACTGAAAGCAGCTTCTTACCCTGATTACGATAATGTTGTGGAGATATTCAATCCCTCTTGGATAGAATAGAATTGCACTTATTATATTGGGCTTAGGATCGCGTATCCAAACGATAGCATTCGGATCCTTGATTTCAGGAAAGTTAGGGAATTCGACAACAATATTGAGTGAATATTCGATAATAGAATAACTTTTGTATTATTTTGTTCTTGATAAAAATAATTAATCCTGTTTGTGTACTAGTGTGTGTTTGATTATGCAGTAATTCTCCATTGAGCAATTAGACATGTCTGAATGTGTTAATAATTTGAAATTTCAGGCAACAAAAAACAGATTTATTTTGAAAAGAGATTACTAACACAAAGAAATATATTAACTAATATGCAGAGTTATTCCTTTAACTTCAATCCATATTACCATCGAATTCGCTGACAGTTTTGAATTCTAAAATCCGAATACTATCCGATGGATATTAGATGCAGAACCCAATATGATACTAACTACTTTACTCAATAGCTTTAGGATTAATGAGTTCAGCAACATTCTTGAAATCAGGATGCGAACCTACTTTGATTAAGTTCTTCTCCAGATGAATTCTAAATTCTATTTACTTCTTCTTCCCTATGTTCTTGTTGCCAGCCCAAACCTATTTTCCTTTGATGATTTTGCCAATGTCGCCCCCATATGCTTCACAGTAACTCAACCCAGTTTAGACTAAGGATAACAAATTCTTATTTAGTTAGTTAAAAAGTGAAATCACAAAGAATGGCTGATCATTCTTCGCGTGCTACTGAAACTATATTACAAGAACGTACTTCTAGTTATTCTCCAGGCGATAATCAAGATAGGATTCACAGTAGAACTGCCCTTTGTTTTTCATATGAAGAATCGATGAGGAAGATTCACGGATTATTTCTAGGTTTGAGGTGAATTTCTCAGCGAAGGGCATTGCATTTACCGATGGTAGAAGGTTTTATGCAGTGAAAGCTAAGCTATTCACTGGCAAGGATATCACAGGAATTAGGTTAATATCTTGAATTAACTGAGAGAATTTTACTGAAATATCATTCGTTTTGATTGTCGAAAAGTGATCTCTCATTCTATTAAACGAGTTAATATTCTCCTTTATAAACTTATTATTAGCTGTAGATATCTTGTAAGCGGATTGAAAGAACTATGTGAGCTACATCTCTTCGTTTCTGCTCTATGAGAGAATAATATCTTGCAATTATCCCATTGAAAATGTTTATTATTTCACTGATCTTAGATTTTTGATATATGAGTCTACTATCGTTGCTAGTTTATTAGTTATTGACTCTTTGTTTCGGTTTATTGCTACTTCAATAGCGTAAAGTAGCTCTACATAGTAAGAATCTATTTTCTTTGTAATTATTGTTTAAGACTCAACTAAGAATTAGGTTTTCTAAGAGATGTCATTGGAAGTAAAACCTTCAAGCATTGGTATGTGTGTTTCACATGCGGTTTAGATAACATCCTGGATACTTATGACTTCATTGTCAAGAATATTTTGTGATTTCTTGCATTTATTGCAGATCCTTCGGCTATTCAAAGTAGGACTTAAGTGGATCAGATCAGAATATTCTGCTGGATGGGTTTGGCATTTCTTGGATAGGATATTTTTGACAAGGGCTGGATCAAAGGAAGGTGATTGTTTTTGGATTTCCATTAGTTCTCTGTTGATATGTTCTGTTGAAGAAAAGGGTAATTCCTTTTTTTGTTATCTCCTTATCTTGTGTGGTATTTTCATTCGTTTTTTTTGAAATAATCAATTTAATTGTTTCTGCGAAATTCTCGCACAGATTTTATCAAACGCTTAGATTTTCTCATTCTCAAATCTACCATTCATTTTTTTATCAAAAAGATATTGAAAATAATGGGTATCATTTCCTTATGGTATTAGCTTACATCAAAGATATATCTTTACGTTTCTTATCAATAAATAATTAAATATTGTGGTTGGAAAAATTATTCATTTTTAAATGAAAAAAGAGATAATTTGTATGTAAGAAATTCAATATTATCATTTAATGTGTCAGTCTATTGATAAAAACACAGGGGAAGTTAAAATTAAAATATTTGCATTCTTTTTTTAAACAAATGATTTATCACCAAAAATGTTTCTATCTTCCTTTTAAAATGGCCATATGAGAAAAAATATCGATTTCATGGAGTATCAAACTCCAAAAAACTATAATCTACCTTTTAGATTGATTGATAACAAAGAGGAAAAAAACATCTTCTTGGAGAAGAAAACTTCTAAAATGACGATTTAATTTGTTTAGATAATTGATTCTTTATTAATTTGATATTTACTCCCAGATTATGGTACTAATTTCAGAGACTTCTCTAAGCTTTATTAAAATAATCGAGAGAGCTTGATTGATAAGTTAATTCGATAGGCTTTATTTTTCCATTACTTTCATCCATTTATTTTTGAATTACATCTTTTTTTGAAATTTTGCTTTTATGCACTTAAATGTTTAATAGTCTTGTTTTTTACCTTCAATGCCCTGCTCTAGAATCTGAGAGTAATTTCTGCTAATTCCAAGTGGTAATAAATAAATAGCTTTTTTAACTCATGACACATGGTTAGTTTCATAAAGGAGATACTCCAAAGTTCTCTTACTGCATCCAAGTATCTGACATTTTAATTTTTTCATAACAGATTTTTTCTAACCATCAGTTCTTATTTAACTTTTGAAATTTATTGTGCTTTTTTCCTTCTTTCTAGGCTTACATACTTGATTCCATGCTAGTTGATTACCTTTATCTTACATCTCCTAATTTCCATATAGCAAATTACTTTCTATTAAATGAATATTCCCTCCATTGATTGTTTATTTTATCCTGAGGGAAAATTTATTCTAAAAAAGTCTCTTTGATTTTTTTTTCAGATTTAATTAACGATGTGTAATGTTAGCAATCCCAAAATCAATTATTTTCAAGATATTTAAAGAGAGAATCTTTGATTGTATAAAAGAAGATATTTGAGGATTGATAGTTGTGAAGAACTTGAAAAATAAAAAGGTGTAATCTAGATTGCTTAACCCCCAATATGTATCCATTTCAAGAGAATGAAAAAGACCAAAAAAAATACTCATAATAAAACTATTATCTGTGTTATTGTCAGATTTAATTAACCATCTAGTTTGTATGAGAATTATTAAACATATCAAATAAATTAAGAGAGAGAGAGAGAGGAAGGATAACTTAAAAAGTGGAATGAAAATAAAAAATATTTTAATGTTTTAAAGGAACTGTTAACTAATAATGATAAAAATTTTCTGCTTGAAGATTTCAATTTTCTTTTCTTTTTTTAAGAAAATAATATAAAATATTTGAATGGATGTAGCTGAAGATCATGTGGTGATCAATCCAAATTTTCTTTTTCAATAGCGGCTGTGTTGTCCATCATGGGCTCTGATGTAATCTGAAAGCCCAAATAGATCTAAAACAGCAATCGAACTTCCAGCTGAAAATACTTAATTATTTATGCTAACTGCTTCATCCCAAAAGAATGGAAACAGATTCTAATCATTTGCCAAGGATTTCACGTAAATCTCATTGTTTAATGTGTAAGTGTGAATCTCAGAGAGTGCAGCTACTGAGAGTTAGTGAATTTGTGAATAATTATGCTAGAAGTATTTTTCAAAGATTGTAAAAGCAGCACCAAGATATCGGAAATAGATACCTTTGAAGGTTGCTGTAGTTTCAGTGTAATTCCAATTCTTGTACTCCTAGAGGACCACGAATGAAGGTAAGTCAGAGTATGGGTAAAACTACAACATTTTGCTACTGTTGCTGCTGCTGGTGTTATTCCCGTTCCTATTGCTTGAAGATACAGGAGTTATGATCGAAAGAATATTTTTTTCAACAATTTCAATAAATTTATTATTATTAAAAGTGTTCTCAGCTATTGTCAGGAATGGTTCAAGAAACACACCTTGGTTGTACGTCCATTTATCCTTTTAAATGTCCGAGCATTCATTAGTCAATAAGAGTCCATCGAAGAACAGCCAATCTAGTTCCTCATCAACTAATCCTTTATCTACCTCCCATTGAGCAATTGCCTCAGCTACTATCAAATAAAGCTATTCCCCAGTAATCTTAAACAGTTTGCTTGCTAAATCCGCAAATAGATGATTAGTAATTGAATTTTTATATGATCTGTCTTGATCCCAAAACACTCCTCCATTGCACTAGTTATTCTCCTAAGTCTCTGCAACAAACCAGAATATCTCCTTGGATAACGAGAGAAAATTTATTGTTTCTTCCAGCAATTCTTGAGCATTTCTTTTCTGGAATCTAAAGAATTTTCTTGGATCTTCTGTTTGATTTTACGACTGATTCTTCTATTGTTCTTAGTAGCTATGTATTTACAGGAAAGCAATAGCATACCATAAGCGATCATCATTTCCAACACCGTATACATCTGTTTTGTTGAGTTTATCCCAAAGAAGTAAGTCTCTCATTCTGGTTAGATTCCAATCGGATGTTAGTCTCTGCATGATTCCACGAAGAATGTTTGCGTTGTTGAGGCTGGAAGACTAGTTTGTTTGTTGAACAGACTGGATATATCGCTCATACATGACGAAAAAACTGCTCACACCTGTTCCATCAGTCCAAAAATCTCTATTTTTTATGAAAAAATACCAATTATAAAATAGTTTCACATAAAAATAATTAAGAACATGTTGAATTTCGAACATATTATCATATTCTCTCTTACCTATCAGCGATTTATCCTGTGAGTTCATCTACGCAGGTGGAGTTAGTGAATTATTTAAAATGAGGAAACCCATCAACGTTTCCGCAGTAGAAGTTCTTAAAGATTGAGCCTGCGAGAACGATAGAAGCATTAAAAAACTATTTATCATTACCAAGTTTTCCTCTAGGATCTACTTCAAACAATGATCCTGAATCTGTAATCTTATGAGTAAAAGCCTGTGGAGTTAACATAAGGCACAGTAACCCTACAAATAATACTCCCATGAAAGGTTTGCTGGAGAGAGCCATTTAAACCACGATTTTCTTATCCTTTGTCGAGAGAATTGTTTAATTATTTTTTCAGTTTTGAAACAATCCATCAATAATCTATCCTAATTTTCATTGAATTAACCCCTCCCCTCTTTCTCATTCTCTGAAAGTATTCTCTCTCTCTCTCTTTCATCAACAGTTTGATATTTAAATGACATCAGAAAATACAATAAAATGATTACTTTTGGCAATAATGAAATGAATGGCCCTAAAGGTGATTTTGTATTCTTTATTGCATAGTTTATGAATTTTAATCTATTTATTCAAAAATACATACACACACAAATTGTGGATTTAAATTATTTAGTTGAAAAAATACTGAGTTATATTCTCAATGAATGCAAACTTCTTAATTGATGTAGAAGAAAAATAAGAAGAAAAGCAATGAAAATAAAAAAATAGAACAATCCAAAAAAAGGGAGGTCATTTTAATGCACTAAATAATACAATATACAAGCTATCAAAGCTACAGAAAGTCTTAGTTGTTAAAGAAGAAGTTTTCTATTGATGTTTCTTGATTTTATTCAATAAATCATTTTTTAGATTTGGACCTTTCTGCTTTTTGAAGATTAGATTGTTTATGGCTGCTAAATTCATTTCTTGTATCATTTTTAAAATCATAAATAGTTCTTTTGTTTATGTTGAGATTAAAGACAACAACAACAGCAATATTATCTTTTTAGGCTTTAGGATTGTACACAAAATGCATACTATTTTAAAATGAACAATTATCTTTAGCTAAGCTACTGAAACATAAAAAACAAAATTAACAATAGCAACTACAATAGTACAATATTTGTAATAATACAATCCTCAGACCTTCTGTGCAACGTAGCCAGGAGTAAATGATCCTGGAACATATTTGTACCAGAACTTGACAACGCATACTATAAAGACGATAATCATCGCAATAGCTCCGACTGCTGCGATGACAATCCATGCTACCTTTCCTCCTCTTATTGACTCTAAATGACGGAAGCGAGTACCTTAAGGTTGTTGGTATTATTCTTCAGCTGCGTAAACGTTGCTGATTGTCATGAGGATAAGCAACGCGGCTAAGAGAAGATAGCTTGATTTCATTTTAGTGGTTTTTCTAATTTTTTTTAAGTTATTAATTTTATTTATTTGTTTGTTTTTTTCTCCATAGAGATATTGTATTTTTTTAAAGTTTTCAAGCTTAGAAAAGTCGACTGGAAGGAATAACCCAACATGGGGGAGAATCAATATGTTTTGAGAGGGGTATTAGCCATTTCTTAGCCTAAAATATGGAGAATACTTAGAAGAATTTTTTTTGATATGTTGAAGTTTGTAAAATGAAGGGATTCTTGGTATCAAATGGCTTTATTATGTGAGATGCAGAATATAAAATGATGTTAAGTAAAGGACTGTTGTTACTTATCTCTAAATCAGGGTAACTGTGGGTAAGGAGGATAAGAAAATGAGCTTGCTATGCCGTTTGAATTTTTTAATCTGTCATTTGGGAAAATCCAGAAGAAGAAGATTGGAGGGTATTTTAATTCATCTAAATTAACCACACAGAAACACGGCTTTTCGCTTTTTGTGGGAGGATTATTCTTCGGTTTTGAATTAGCTGTAGGGTACTCAGTATCTAAAGGAACTTCAGAGAAGAAGAAGATACTTCGTTTTTTGGAAGAAAGTCTTCTTCATCTATTGCATCTTCTTGCTTTTGAGGCAGAGTTTTATTTTAAAATTGGATAACTAGGTATTTTAAAAATGGATCACTAGGTATTTTACAAAAGGGCAAAAGGATAAAGAATATGCTGCTAAATGATTCGCTTATGGAGAAGATGAATCTCTCTCTTTTCTTTCGAAGAGATTGAGAATTAGGAAAATAGTACTCACGATGAAGGAAGGAAAAGGTAGTGTTTTGTCCAACTTATTTTAAAATATATTTTGAGTTGGCATGGAAGATAAAATGGAATAACTTAAAAGAGCTCATTTGTTCTTTTACAATAGATATCTTTAGGTATTTAAATAGTGTTTGTTTTACTTTTTAAAATATTCTTTGAAAGGAAATCAAGATTGTCTTCTATGTTGATTATTTAGAGCTAATATTCTCAGTTTATTTTTCAAAATTTTTAATGATTTTCATTTTTTTTATTTGTTTTTGCTGAATCTGAGTGTGATTACACTTATTTCCGAGTTAATTGGGGCATTTTGGCACAAATACTGATATCGAGTTAAAAGAAGATAAAAAAAGAAAGAAATTATCAAAGAAACAAGTTTTTAACTTTAACATTAGGATAGTCATCTCAAATGAAAGGCAGGTAGGTTATCGCTCAAAAAGTCAAACAGATTCACAAAGAGAAAGAAATATCTGAAATACCCACAGTCAAATAAATAAATATGCTCAACTGTGTTCAAGATGAATGGGAATTTTATAAAATGATCACCACTAAAGGGACTACTTCGAGTAAGAATTGATTGCTAAGAAAAGTAAGAAATAATTTAGGGAATTGACAGACAGAAGGAAATTATACTAAATGCCCTTAGACGATTATATTCTAATTAAACACAGTAATATATTAAAACAGTAGCTTGAATACAAAGGCGAATAATTTGAATCAACTCTGGAGATATTTATGATGAAGACTAGATAGGGTTGATGTTAACTTTCTGTTCAACTTCATATTGTTTCTTTGTCATCTTTTAGCTTTCTTTACAATATGATTCCTTGCATGATAGCAGTTGTTAGTGAATAATTTATACTTTCCCTTTGTAATTAGACCATCAAGAAGCTAACCAATCGTTTTCGCGTTGGTTATGGCTTCTGTCTTTCGATACTCCCATCCAGAACCCATGTTCTTGGCATCAGTGATGAAGGTCCCAGATTTTTTATTTAATTTAGTTTTAGGTTTGTTTTCAACTAAGTATTTTTCTCCATTTTCTGTTGTTAAGATAACTCCTTAGTGCTTTGACGAAAATGGATGCTTTAAAGCCTTTAAGAGACCTTGAAACAATCTAATAACTGATCACCTTTTGATGATAGATGTCTATTAGTTCAATATCTTAAGGTTGTTGCTTGTATTACTCCCTAGCTGTACAAACATTGCTGATTGTCATGAGGATTAGCAGCGCGGCTAAGAGATAAAAGTTTGATTTCATTTTAGAGGATTTATTTTAATTGTTTTTTTTTTGTTATTTTTGAGTTGGCATCAGACAAGAATCAAAAAAGCTCATTTGATCTCTTACAATAAATACTTTTAGGTATTAAAATGTGTCTGTTTAACTTTTTAGAATAAAATTTGAAAGGGAAATCAAAATGCGCAAAAAATACTTCTTTCTTTTTTATTAGGCATAGTCTTTTTGCTTTCAAAAAGCAATATAGAAATTCATGAAATCAATATGAAAATTATTAGCCTTGAAAACAAATTATGAAATGCAATATAAAACAGCATATAAATATTTATTTTGTTCAGTTTTCTGTTGGGTGAATTTCATTCCACCATTTCACACGGCCATAACAGTCCTTCGATCCACGGACGAGGTTAAGGTATCTGTTGTAGATATCTCCATCAGATGCGCCGAAAGGAGATCCAACTGCGAAATCAGGAGGAGCTACAACATCGAATAGTCCAACAGCTTCGTCTTTCAATAACCTAAAAAAAAGGGGAAAAAATACAAATATTTTTATGGATCTCAAAAAGCACAATTATGAAAGTTTACTTGATCAGATCAAGAATGCGATCTTTAGCTAATTTGGCAATATCAGAGGAGACAAAATCACCTTCTCTGAAGGTTCCGAGGTCGGTAATGATAGCATTCAGTGTCCAAAGCTCGAAGACATTTAGCAAGAATACCTTAGTAGGTTCATGGGTCACAGTTTTATACGCTGCAATGAGTTCTTAGGCTTAGTAGACATCACCATAAGCTAAGGCTAAGTTGTTCAAGAAGTAGACTTAGGTGGCATTCCAAGCTGTGAAAGAGTCACCTTCTTTTTCCATATTTTCTTAGAGTTTCATGCCCGATCTTTACAAAAGCAAATTAACTCTCCATTCCAAAGCATGGATTAAGAATTATGGGTTTCTGAATTCTTCAACGTTGGTGGCTTCCCAAGTTTGGCCTTCAGCTGGCTCAACAGAAATGAATGCGATTGTGTCGTATTTGCAAGGTTTGCCTTTCATTACATGACGAATTCCTTCAAGCAAGAATTTAGCTGTTTGCTGGAGAAGCACAGTGTTGTCTCCTTCCCATGTCACATTGATGTCTAAGTAAGGATAAGATCATGGATTAGAATGTAGAAATTTAGTAAACAACAGTTAACTAAAAGAGAAACGATCTTTAAAGTAATTACCATTATCATTGTAGAGTGCTCCGAGTCTATTGAGAGAAGAGTATCCATGGCCTCCAAGGACTTCTCTAGCAACTTGGATGGTTTTAGAAGATTACCAAGAAGTAATGGGCTTCATAACACTTGATTAAGCATGTAATTGATTGATCAAATTATTGCCTAAGTCTAAGACTTTGCTTTAGTTTGAATCCCAAACTTAGTTCAATTTCAATGTAGCTATCTAAGCAACTACATACTAAGCCATGCAGACCATAAGTCTGTGTTGAACTAGAGGGTATTCAATGATTGAAAGTTCTGGTTGTTTAGGCAAACCAAATTGTTTTCTCACACAAGCATATCTAATGCCGATTGTCAATCCCAACATAGCAGCAGAATTTGCATGGAAGGAAACACTAATACGACCACCAGAAAGAGATCCAAGTTGTAAACCAAATCTCCTGTCTGCATTCAAGATAGAAGTTTTATATCTTTGAAGAAAAAAAAGCAATTTGAAGAATAGGTGGAATAAGTAACAAATAAAGTTTGTAAAAGGTTTTGTTATTGTTACACTCCATTTTCGATTGATGAGAGTTTATCAAGGAGAGAATCATAGGGGACACGGTAGTAATTGAATTGTAAGAATCCATTATCGATCCCTTGTAATCCGACTTTTGAGCCACAATCGCCGATCACAACACCAGGTAATGGCAAATGATCACGCTTTTACAAAAATAATAACAAATCAAGATTATTTTCATTTTTTGTGAAAAGCAGTAATACTACAGTTTTCAAAGTTATGAGAAAAGAATTTCTTTTACTGTTGATCTGATTGGGACAACGAATGCGTGTACTCCTTCATGCTTTCCATTGACATAAAGCTACGCCCATACAGCTGAGTAGTTAGCGAGTTCAGCACTTGCACCAATCCACCATTTCAGAGCCATATCATTAGGAGTATGAATTATGAACTCATTTGTGGCTGAGTCGTATGTTGCGGTTGTTTCAATTGCCTTTGCATTTGATCCATGGCCAAGTTCAGTCAATGCAAAGCAGCCAATGTCATCGAATTTGAGTGCTCTTTCGATGAGCTTTTCGTGCTTTTATGTTCCAAGATTCATGATAGTCTTAGCGAACAGATAGAAAGCAACACCATGCTTGATACTATGCGCTGGATTCCACTAGTACATGGCAGTTCCAATGATAGTCGTGATATGAGGATCTTTCTTGTATTCCTCATAAGGGATATTTCCCTCTTAGTTAAACAGTACAAGCTATCTGAAGGCTAAGTATCTAGCTGTTTCTCTGGTCATTTCTTCGAGATGAGTATGTCTGAAAATATTTGGATACTTTCTAATGACTTCAAATGTTTTTATTCTGTGATGAGCGTTGTAGCCATAAATGAGCATATTAATCGCCTTTTGATCTATTGTAGACTTTGAGCGATACTCTTCCAATGCTTTTTTTGGGTTCAAATCTAATGGCAAGGGATTCAAATGAAATAAATTGTTATTTCAAGAGCATAAAAAATCTTTCATTTTTTTTCCTAAAAATTAATCCACTCAAAACCCCTTAAATCTCTACTTCTACCATTTTCCATCTTTAAAATATAACCTCAATTTTTATAATACCATCTGGAATGATCGGGGCAGGGATCTGCGAGTTGAGTTAGGTAAGTCTTTACGAAGCAGTAGATTTTTCAGCCATTTTCTTTGGGAAGTGATAATACAGATAATGTGATACTTAAATAAGTCTGGTGGGTAAGTGTTTGATTAAAAATTCTTCCGAATTACAAAAGATATTATCAAAATTATTAACTCTGCCTGCCTCTGGATTTGAGCAATATATCTATCTCCCGTTAGTAAACACTGATAATTACAAACTATCTTCGTCACTTCTAAATCAATCGCTGATTGCGTAAGACTCAATTACGTCTTTTCTTGGTTTTTTAATTCTTTTATTTTTCTTTCTCTAAAATACCCTAAATACTTTCTTTAAGATAATTTCTAAGGGATAAGTCTTTCACAGCTGATAGAATACTCCATGAAAGGTAATATGCTAAAAGAAAAAAGAAATTAAAATGTTGAATTAAATGTAGATTCAGAGAAAATAATTTAATATTTGAAATAAAGATATTTTTGATTTATCTGATCTTTGAATATGAAGTCTGATTCGGGAATAGCCAGCGCCCACTTACTATCTTTGAGATTTTAATTGAAGATGTACTTTTGCTTGCTGAATTTTTAGAGAAAGAATTAAAAGAAGAAAGTTATGAAGTCAAGCTTACTACGAAAGTCTCTTGGAGCTTCATTCAGCTTGACTACTTAGATATGGCTTGATAATCTCTGCTTTTTAATATTCTGAATTCTCATATTTTATTTAGAATTCTAGTATTTTGATGTAAATACCACAATAATTCTATGCTAATTAAGATGTATTAAGAAAGAAATGAATTTAAGATTTTCGTTGGAATAATTAGACAAACACTGAGAGGACATGGAGGGGGACAAGAAACTAGCTCAACTTACATTTGAGATTCTAAAAAATCAGGAAATGTGTTTGACTATCATTGAGTTTTTATCTTGTTGGATCAAATACATAAAGACGCCTATTTTATCATGCGCAAACCACCATTCTCTGGAATCAGAATTTATATCCAATCAATTAAATCCAAATCTGTATCAGCTTACATCTTGTTCTTCTCTTGATATTAAATATTATTAAAATTAGATATTGTTTTCCAACATCTCTGGATCCTTGAAGTAAGAGATAAAATAATGTGCAGAAAACTCTTTTATAATTTGACAGTAATATTAGATTTCAAAGGGTTTAAGGATGGATTTTTCAGTTTAATAAAAACGAACAGAAAATCATAAATTTTTTTTTGTAAGATATTCCTTATTCAATGTTGAGGGTGAATTTCATTCCACCATTTGACACGGGCATAGCAGTCCTTGGAAGCACGAACTTGATTAAGATATCTATTATAGATATCTCCATCAGATGCACCAAAAGGAGATCCAAGGGCAAAATCAGGAGGAGCTACAACATCAATCAGACCTACAGCCTCATCTTTTAATAGCCTAGAAATAAATAAATAATTATCTTCAATTTCAAAATAATATACAAATACATAGAGATTTAATCAGTTTTCACCCATAAACTATTAGCAAAATATCTTGTATTTATGTACTTGATCAGATCGAGAACTCTTTCTTTGGCTAATTTAGCGGTGTCTGAGGTGACAAAGTCGCCATCTCTGAAAGTTCCTAGATCTGTGATGATAATGTTAAGTGCCCAAAGCTCAAATGCATTCAACAAACATTCCCTTGTTGGGGCATGTTCCACAGTCTTCAGTGAAGCAATGAATTCCTAAGCTTAGTAGACCTCCCCATAAGCTAAGGCAGAATTGTTTAAGTAATAGACTTAGGTTGCATTCCAAGCATCAAAAGCATTCGATTCTTTGCTGAGATTCTCTTGCAATTTCATCCCTGATCTTTGTATGAGCAAGTTAACTCTCCATTCCAAAGCTCGGAGAATAATTTCAGGGTTTCTAAACTACTCAATGCTTGTGGCTTCCCAGGTGTTTCCTTCAGCAGGCTCGATGGACAGGAACTCAATTGTTGGGTAGAGACATTTCTTACCCTTTATGATATTGCGAATACCTTCTAGCAAGAATTTAGCTGTCTGCTGGAGGAGCACATTGTTATCGCCCTCCCAAGTTACATTAATGTCTAGAAAAGAGGATTGCAGAAATAATAACAAATAATTTTAAGACTATTTAGTAAGAATGACAACTTTCAAGTAAAAATATAATTACCATTATCATTGTAGAGAGCTCCGAGTCTATTGAGAGAAGAGTATCCATGACCTCCAAGGACTTCTCTAGCGACTTGGATGGTTTTAGCTGATTGCCATGATGTGAGGGCTTTCAAAACGCTAGATTATGCGTGTAATTGATTGATCAAATTATTGCCTAAGTCTAAAACCTTGCTTTAATTTGAATCCCAGAGCTAATTCAACTTTAAAGTTGTTATCTAAGCAACAAGATATTAAGCCAATCCAATCATAAGTCTGTGTTGAACTAGAGGGTATTCAATGATAGAAAGTTCTGGTTGTTTAGGTAATCCAAATTATTTTCGAACACACGCATATCTTATGCCGATTGTTAGGGATAGCATAGACAATGAATTAGTGTTGAAACATAAGCCAATGCGACCGCCAGAAAGAGATCCAAGTTACAAGCCAAATCTTTTATCTGCGTTTGGGATAGAAGATTTGTATCTAAGAATTTATAAAAAAAGGAATAATTAAGGATGGCTGTAATGGATGGAGGTGGTTTAGAAAAGAATTATAAAATTTGATTAATTTCTTCTTTTTTTGTGGTTGTTGTTACACTCCATTTTCGATTGAGGAGAGTTTATCTAGGAGAGAGTCATAGGGGACACGGTAGTAATTGAATGACATGAATCCATTGTCGATTCCTTCTAATCCGATTTTTGGACCACAATCACCAATCGAAACACCAGGTAATGGCATGTGGTTATGCTGTGAAAAGAATAATACATTGGAAAATATGAAATCTTATGAAATACATTATGGCAGCAACAAAATCATAAAAGTATTTCAATTCTCACACAAAAATGTTTATTTTTTTCATATAAAATATCTAGCAAATGAAAGAAAATTAGATAAATATTTGAAAGGTGGGTTTGCAATGCCTTACTCCTTTCTCTTGTGAAAAGAGAGAAAAATACCAAAAATTAAATTATTAATCAAGGGGGAGGTAATCTAATTTGATAAAAGAATCTCCCTTACTCTGAGCGATTCTCTCAGGATTGGATTTACTTTTTCTTACAAGGAGAAAAGAAAAACCCAATAAAATTAAAAATTAGTGGGTAACGTTCGGGAGTAATAGAAAGATTAGGGAAGGAATCAGGCTATTTATTACAGCCATCAGAAAGGGAGAGGATAATAAAAGAAATGAAAAATAAGCTCAAATTCAGGGGAAATAAAATTTATTATTAGATATTTGAGAGGTTGAAATGGCATAAAATCATAGTAGAGATGGAGTTTTATGCCTTCTAGAGGTTTTGAATAAAATAGAAGAGCCTACAGGCTAAAATATTAATAATATTATTAGTTCTATTAATCTTTCTTGCTTACAGTTGATCTGATTGGGACAACGAAAGCGTGTACTCCTTCATGCTTTCCATTGACGTAAAGTTACGCCCATACAGCTGAGTAGTTAGCGAGTTCAGCACTTGCACCAATCCACCATTTCATAGCCATATCATTAGGAGTATGAATTATGAACTCATTTGTGGCTGAGTCGTATGTTGCGGTGGTCTCTATCCCCTTGGCATTTGATCCATGTCCAAGCTCAGTCAAGGCAAAGCAGCCAATGTCATCGAATTTAAGTGCTCTTTCGGTGAGCTTTTCGTGCTTTTTCGTTCCAAGATTCATGACAGTCTTAGCGAACAGGTAGAAAGCAACACCATGCTTGATACTATGAGCTGGATTCCACTAATACATAGTGGTTCCAATAATAGTAGTAATATGTGGATCTTTCTTGTATTCTTCATAGGAAACATTTCCGACTTAGTTGAATAACACAAGCTACCTAAATGCTAAGTATCTAGCTGTTTCTCGGTCCATTTCTTCGAGATGAGCGTGTCGGAAAATATTTGGATATTTTTTTAAAACTTCAAAAGTTCTGGTTCTGTAATGGCTGTTGTACCCATAAATCAGCTTTTCAATCACCTTTGAATCAATAGTAGACTTAGATCTATATTCAGACAGTGATTTCACTGGGTTTTATTCTAAGCCAAAAGCAAATAAACACAAAGATATTGTAGCTGATTAGAATCTCTAAACAAATCCAAAAATAACATAATTATCCTATTTTTGAACCAATAATTTCCTTCATCCTTACCATCTGGAATGATACTCTTCTACACTTGCTAGTTAATCTCCGCAAGCCTTGTGGAGGCAGTTGATGTATTCGTCATTCTTTTGTTACCTGAAGATTTTCAATTGTTCAATTGCTATTGTTTTGTTCTGAAATTTAATTTACCAAAAAGAGACCAAACAGATCTGTTTATACTTGAATTCGAACAAAAATATCTTTTGTAATAGTAATTCAGAAAATCTTAGTTTTTGACGGATCAATCTAAAGGAATTAACCAGATCTTTGATTATACCAAAATCAATAAAAGATTAATTTTAATTTACTCCTTTTTTCTGCAATCTTTATGGATCTAGCTAGTCATTTGATTAATATCTCTCATAGAACCTCCCTTTTAGTTTTCTTTTCTCTTTTCTTATTGAACATTTTTTTTGTTTTGCTGTATTTAAGATATCTGAAAATAAACCATCTTTGAAGCAATTTCTTCCAAACAAATGTTCACTAAATTGCAAAAAGTTTTTTTTTTCCCCTAAATGAATATCCAAACTAAGAAATAAATCAAAACATGAGTTTTTATCATGCTTTTGTGAAGAGACAGCCAATTAATTTAAAAACACAAAGATACACCAATAACCATTGAAAAACTTGTAAACTCCAAACATCCCTACTCAGTACTTCTTTTATCCAATTTATTACATTTCACACCACACATTCATAAATCATTGCTAAAAAAATATTTCAAATTGGCTTGATAAACTGTTGCCTGAATTCTTTTATAAAGTTGACAATTTTCAATAAATTCTGAGCTTCTTAACATCAATGAGCTGCTCTATCGTTAATTTCCTTTCCTCATTTTTAATCTTTTGGAAACAACCAATTTGGCCAATCAGAAAATTTCATTTAAATTTGCATTCAAAACATTGAATCTTAACAATCTTCAAAAAAATATGCATAGGCAGAATAGCATTTTAGTAAATGATTTCAATCTTCATTTCAAATTGGTTCTTGATATCTTTGCAGCATAGTCTGAATCGATTGATAATTATTGAATACAGTCTTGCTTGGCGATGTATTGTTATTCACTCCCTACTGCTCCGTTGTTAGCTGTGTGTTTACAGTCTGTGGAAAGTTAGTTTTCATAGTATGCTCCAGTAATCTATTTGAAAACTCTAAGTTTTCCTATTTCACCTAAGCGATTTCATCTTCAAGTGTTGCAATCCTGTTGGTGAGGATTTACTGTGAAACCAACGAATCCTTGTAGAGCAATCCAATACTACTGGGAGATGGTTTAGTTGTATCTTCTTGGAGTAGCTTGATCATCTCTCGCTTGGATTGCAGTTTATACCTTGCAGCATTGCTATTTTGTGATTCGCCTGCACGATACGCACTGCTTCTCAAGATCTCTTCTTTTTGCTATTCTAACGATACACCGTTCAGCTTCGATTTCAAAGTCAAGTATTTTTCCTTAGTTAATCGCTACTCACTCATAAGAGTCTCCACAATCCCAGAAAGACTGTAGACTTCATCAACAAGGCAATCGATTTTCTTCGTTAAGTTCTCAATGATCTCATCACGATTAGGTGAGGCAAAATGTTACACAGGTTATTGATATTGTTGCGGAAGTAACTGCTAATAATCCACAGCTCCTAGTCTATTTGCGGACTAACTCGCTAAACCTTGATGATCGATGTACATTCCTCCTTGTTGTGTTGTAGGTTACCCGCTTCGATATGACATCCTAATAATAATATCTCCTGTGTGAAGTTGTTGTTAAATTTTATTTTATTTATATGATTCGCTTGAATCTATTTATATTTTTGTTTATTTTTCACTGAATTAGTTGTTAATTAATTTACAAATGATATCTCCTAAATAACTCTTGATTCTCTTCTAAATTAAACATATTATCCCCCTCGTAATACTTCATTAAAAGATATGTAAATAATAATCTATTTTACACTTTTATTTCATTTTTTAAAGTAATAAAGGAGTAAAGTATTCTAGATACTCCATGCAAATATCAAAACAAACACAAAAATATCTTTCTCCATTTTATGGACTCTATCTGCCTTTCCTTATCCACTCAAACCCTCATTGCTAATGCGAAATTAGTCAAACTTGTAATCCCATCTTGCTTAGGGTCAAATCGTTAAAAAATCAAATAATGTTCTTTCTAAGAAAAAGGTGATCCATACTCCTTGAGTGACGCATCGAAATCCTTCTTTTCCAAATAGCTCTTCCCCTTAGCGAGACTATCAAATAGCTACTCAATACTTATCGTCGATTACCCTAAGGATATTCTCAATTCATTGAACAAAACTTCATTGTTCAAATGCAACTTGAAGAGCTTCACTAAGAACGAAATTGTCTCCGAATACATATTCAATTCATAATTTTTATCTTTTT
>Ga0302271_10000683_pt1 | contig 33257 bp, 15 predicted proteins | sample III_Bog_N1_1_FD_198767 | JGI IMG/M metagenome (GOLD analysis project Ga0302271, IMG submission 198767) | Peat permafrost microbial communities from Stordalen Mire near Abisko, Sweden - III_Bog_N1_1 | ecosystem: Environmental > Terrestrial > Soil > Wetlands > Peat | place: Sweden: Abisko... | reverse complement strand
CTTTGTGCTTCACTGTTCTATTGACAATTCTAATAAGAATTACTTGTTTTCCCAATCATTTAGGAATTGTTTCTCTTTCAAAGAAGAATAGGTTAGTTGAATAAAAGTACAGTAAGATTGAGAAAAAAATAACAATAAATTTAATAATTTTTGCATATTTTGATTAATAAGAGGCATAACATTTTTGCTTAGCTCTTTTGGATGGTGTCCTCTCACATTTATTCCGAAAAAACATAAAGGTTCACAAATGATAATTTTTTAACTAAAAAACAAAATAATGAGTTCTTTAATAACTCCAAAAAATAATGCATTACGAAAACGCTTGAAATTAGCTTTTAGCTTTTACTATTTTTATAAAAGTCTCTTGGGGGTTGCTTTGCCTCCTCAGCTTAAAAAGCTTTACTCTATCACTATTGGAACTTCTCATTTCTTTTCTTTGCTCTCTCACCCAAAATGATTTTTGATATTCAGTTTTTAATTTAATCAATTTGGTTTCAGATAATTTCTTTAACTAGCTTTTTTCAAACTATTTATTCGGAAATAGAACAATATCACTGAAAAAAATAATAATAAGAATAATAGAAAGATTTTCAAAACAATGGAGTTCAACTTCATAATTACAAAATTACTACCTTTCGATTCATAAGGTATTGGTATTTATGAGTCAAATGGAACTCGGTCAAAATAAACTACCCCTTCTGAGCTAAACTTGGCATAGATCATAAACTCCATGGGAGAACTCTCAGCTATTGTGAGTAAGTTCAGTTTTAAATAGCCAACTAATTTTTTCAATTATTTGAGTAGGCTTAAGGTCTAAGATAAGTAATCACGAATTTTGACAAAATTCGTGGAGGAGGCTAGAAGCTGTTCATAGCGGCAGAGGGGAGAATATGCTATGGAATACTTAAAATTGGTCCTAAGAATCTCTTCTATCGAGATTTAACAGGAAGTGTGAAAGAAATCAAACCCATGTGTGTTCTAGATTTCTATGTTCATGAAAAGTGTCAGCGACAGGGATATGGAAAGGTGATTATTATCTTAATTGTATTAATATGGCTAATATTCTGTTTTTTATGCTAGATACTGTTTGAGAAAATGCTTTTACAAGAATAAATTACTCCTGAAAAGCTGGCGTACGATAGACCCTCTCCAAAGCTAATTGGTTTCCTCAAAAAGCACTATGGACTAAGCAAATTTGTGCCACAAAATAATAACTTTGTAGTCTTTGATTAGTATTTCAGACCATCTATTGAAACACCCTCATCAAAAGCATTTGTGAATTCTAGAGCAAGTTCATAGGCTTTATTGGACAATTATTCGTTATAAAAATCATCTCAGCAGGAACATAGTTCCACAACAAATCAAAGAATTTAACCTTAATTAAAAAATGACAACTCCAACACAGAATCTCATTATCCCATTCGAAACCATGTAAGATAACTTGAAATAAAGAATATGATATTGATTATGTTTCAGAAGGAATTCATAAACGTTGGAAGAGCAATACTATCTTAAGAAGATCCTTACAAAGCAGAAATCAAAAACATTTAAAATATTGAAAACAGTTACGGGAATGATTACAAGACCAAGTTTTAAAACAACTTACCATAAGGTTCTTTAGCAGCTTAGCAGAAAATCCCCTACAATTTCTAAGATAAAAAGCTTGATAAAATTCAGTAAAATCATTTCTTCTATCTTTTTCTGATTTTAATAATGTTTTAGCCAAAAAATATAACAAACAGAAATGGAGCTTGCGCTTGTAAATCAATAAATTCAAAGGTACATTCAATTCAATGAAATGAAGATGATAATAAATTATTATTTTGAGTAGATAAAAGAACCATCTTTCATAGGATCCATTGATAACAGGCTAAAAGGCTTAAAATACTCTGAATAGTGGACCTTCTCCATATGCTAACACAGGGGTGAATGTAAGAACAACTCTATTATTAATAATATTTAAATATTTTTGTTAAATAGTATTATCAGACCTCCTCTTCTAACTATGGAAACTACTACACCTACTACAGGAAATGAGAATCAATTAATAGTATTGGATTAACGAATGCTATCAAGAAATCTTTCTTCTTAATTGATAATCATTGGTAGCCTTTTTATTATTTGTTCTTCAACTTTTCTCGAAAATATTCAATTTAGTAAGTAAAGATCAACAACTAATCAAATGAAAAAGCAGCAAAGCAACAAACATTTTCAAACAAAAATTTCATTAGATTTTAATTAAACAATAACTAAATCTTTGATCAATCTTTGGGTAATGATAAATATTTCTTGATCATCAATTCTTAAATCATCTGTCATCTTCTTCCTTCTTTTGATCTGTTTCTTTTTTTACCCAACTGAAATGTTTATTTATCACTCTTTTAGACAAAGCACAAAGAGGAGAAATCTAAAAAAGTATTAATTGTTATTCTAGCTATTTTAGTTGATGCAGCTTATTAGAAATTTAGAGTAAAAGAAACAAACTTGATTAAGATATTGCTTTAATTATGATTGGTGATAAACTACTTAAAAGCTCCTTTATTTTAACTAAATAAATTTTTTCAGGCTTATGACAGGTCAATATACTTTTAAAAATTACTTCTGATCGTCATTTTAAATGTATATTTGATTTTGTTTCATATGGTTTTGAAAATATTTGTTAAGTTATCTTACAAATTAGTCTATTATTTAAACACTGACTTATATAGACAGAAACATACTGCAGAACAGAAAAGAATTAACCTTTAAATTTATTGTGATTTATCAGTTGTTCATTTTAGATCTTAAAAGAGTGCCCATAACTTTTGAATTTCACATCAGTTATTTGTTTCATAGAATTTGCTCTGCTTGAGTGCATGTGTGATTGAACTAGCTAATCTTGTAAGTTCTTCAATATAGCTAGGCAAAAAATTCAATAATTAATCTGGTAATGCATTTGAAAGAAGACGAAGAGAAATTTACGAGAATGGGAGTTAACTGAGTTCTTATCCCTAAGAATTTTCAATTTATGAGCGGATTTCTGTAATTTTGTTAATCGGTAATCTATCAGAGAGTAGTTTTGCCGGGGCAGATACATATTTCTAAGTTGGCTAAAGAACATTCTGTTTAATATTTGAACTGAAGGCGTTGGAAGATGGTCGAAAAGAATTTCTTTTGAGATTTGAGGAAGGAACAGAATTACTGATTTTCAAATCCAAAGATGGAGTCGAGATTGTTTGTTTCTAATTTGAAAACTCCTTCGATCTAAAAGATAAAATGCTTGATGTTGCTGGAGATTTAGAAGGTGTCGGAGTAAAACTACCTTCTCTTCCTCTGCTATTTTTGGACTTACTTTTTTTAAATACAGATTGTCAAAAAAATTGATATTACATTGATTAAGCAAATATTTAAAATATTTATATTACAATAAGTCTAAATCTTGCAGAAAGTTAGCAGACTATCTTCTAATCGGAGAAGAATGAGCTGATTGCTTTTTAGAAGGTGCTTCTTATCCTCCTGTTCTATTTGAGAAAGCTCCTTATTTAGGTCCTAGCGTTTCAATTCTGAAAATAAAATCAGTAATTAATAATTGCTCTCATTAATTGTACGAGGCTTGCAATAAAGAGAAGTTGGATGTTCCTGTAGAGGTATTCTATTGACTCTTTTCTTTTTATTGAGACTGTTCTTCCCATAGAATTGAAGAGAGAGAAGGTTTCTCTTGCTGCTTATTGATATTCAAAGTATTGGAAGAATGATCGCGTAAATATCTCTGAAGAGTATTTAGCGTTGGAACTGGGCGTGGGGAATAGAGTTTATTAGAGGCCAAAAGAGGGGAACTTGTTGAACTACAAAAAGATGAAGAAGCTGCTTGCTAAGATTAGTTGGAAGTAGCAAGGTTTTCACTTTGTTAGAATCTTTTTTTGTTGCCTGGTGATTGCTGTCTGAATCCAGAAATTCCAGTAGTAGCACTATGACCGTTGAAGTTGTCTCTTGTCTAAGTAAAGAAGGACTCACTCGAGGGTTTGTGCCCAATAATTCGTTGATTTTATTGTTTTTCTACAATATTCTGACGAATTCCCTTTCTCAATTCATTCATTGTACTTGATATTTCCATTTGCTAATCCTTTTCTTGCCACTTTGGTCTACTTAAGGGCTAGATAAAGCATTTTTTGAATAAATAGCTAATAACATCTTGTAATTTTACGTTTTAAAAGTTCATTGACTTGGAGGTGTTTAGGTATTTATCTTTTCTTCGTAATTGAATATTTATTTTGAATTTTATTTAATTTATGTTCACTGTTACTCATAGCTTTTGTTGAATAGGTGATACATCTGATAATATATTTCAAATACAAAGATAAATAACAACAGTAAAATGAATAGTATTTCATTTCATTTAAAATCAATCCATTTTATCCAGAGCACGATTAAATCCTCCTTTCCTATTCATGTATCTTCTATATTATCTTTTTTCCTTCCGACAAAGAAAAACTGATTCTTTAGAAGAATGAGTATGATCTTTTCCTTTTGTGGAATTGAAACCATTAAATCCAAGCATCTAGATCATTTATTGCTCCATATCATCATCATCGTCACCGTCTTCTCCTTCATCTTACTCGACTTCTTCCCCTTCTAATAATTATTTGTTTTCTTCAATTTATTCATTTTGTTTTTTTGGTTTCAATTCCTGAGTTTGAAGTTTTGATTGATTTGAAACACTCGACTGTTACCCAACTTCGACACTGTCATCCACCACTTTTTCCCACATTTTATCGGCTTTCTATTCTCTTATTTTTTTATTCTCTTCTGATGATGAAGAAGAAGATCTAGATTATTTTCTTTCTTTTGATCTTCTTTCGTTCTTATCATTTGACTTCACTTAGCTCTTTCCATTCGAATAACTCCTTGACTTCTTCACCTTTCTTTCATTTGATTTTTTTGATCTCCTGTCCTTTCTATCTCTAGATCTACTCCTTCGATTGTTTGATCTACTTTTTGACCTCCTTTCTTATCTGGATTTCGATCTACTTCTAGATAATGCCCTTTCTTTTCTTTGCTTTGATCTACTTCTTGATTTTACTCGATCTCTTCTTCTTTCATTATCCTTACTTCTTTCCCTACTTCTTCTTCTATCGCCATTATTTCTCTTTCTTGATCCTGATCTGGATCTCCTATTTCTATCTGACCTTCTTTCTTCAGATCTTCCCATATTTATTTATATATCTCTCTATCTCTTTAGATTTTAAAACAGATGTCTAGCAAATAGATTCTTTATTCCTTTATCAAAATTAAATTATCTTTTAACTCCCAATTTTATCGCTTGTAAATTAATATCTTATTAAATAATAATCCTTTTCTGTATTGATTTTTCTCTGATATCACGAATTTTCTTCTAACAAATTGCTGATTTAGTTTGTATTCAAGCACACACAAATTAAATGATTGAGATAATTATCAAAAAAAATGTGAAACGGAATTTTGAAATAAGAAAGATCAAAGTATTTGAAATATTTAACCCTTTTCTTGATTAATTCTTTTATTCACTAAAGAACAACTCAAAATAATATTATTATTATTATTATTATTATTAAATAACCACTTTAATATCTCAAAATAAGAAAATAGTTTCTCAATGTTCATCCAAAAATGGTCATATCTGACAGGCCTTAAAGATATGTTGATGGAGTTAGTAAATGAGTTCCTCCAATTATAACTGGAATTTATGAGTAATTTTCTTCTTAGAACTTTCTAATTGCTCTAATTTCTGCATAACTTACACCTCCTATAAAGAAGATAATAACTTTATTGACTTTTTTAAGTTCTTCATCATCTTATTCATGTTATGAACCTTCTAACAGAGCTTAAAATTCGTTTTTTGCTCTTAAGTCGCCTTCAACAATTTTAGCAACCTCTCCTTTCTTTGATTTCTTTTCTTTTTTTTTAGTACTTTTTTCTACTTCTTATTCTTTCGGAACATTATCTCCTTACTGTTCAATCTCTGGTTCTTTAAGATTTAATGATTTATTTTACTATCCGATGAACTTTCTCCCAAATCCAAGAGATGCAAAGGCATCTTATGGAGAACCAAAAGAAAAGGATAATATTTATTTAATCACAGAATTAGCTACTAAAGCAGAAAGAGGAGTGTGCCGCATCACACTAAACTAGAAGTATAGTTAACCACAATCATCGCAATCTCTTTTTGCTGGGGAGTCTCTCTCTTTCTTTGATTTTTTAATATCATCTCTTAATCGTCTGCAAGCTGGGCAATTCTTATTTTTTTCAAGATAAGCATTGTATTTTTGCATCGACAGTTCGACTAGCTTTTCATTTACTTTACTAAACGAACTTTATTTTTTATCATCAGAAAAATAAACTCCCAGCCAAGATAAATTCTTGAGTAGTTTTTGCTCAGCCGATTCTAACTTATTAGCTATTGCAGTTCTCTGCTCTGAAGAAAGGTCTAGAGCAATATTCGCAATCAGGGCTAGACGAGTGCGATCAGGAGATCTTATTTCCTTTTTAGTAATAACTTCCAAGAGAGAAGGAAAAAGTTTTTCACTTATTATTTTTTTGCCCTCATCTGTGACTCCAGTGACAATTGATTGTTCAAGCTCGCAATTAAGTTAGAGGTTCCATTTCTCAAAACGATTGTAGCAACGAAGAATGAGATCAAAATGCAAAGGATATTTGCTTAACATTTCTTTGTATTATGGAAAATCTTTAATGATTTTTTACACGTCTTCAATACTCTTGGGTTTGGAACTATCATTAGCATCGACCTTAGCCTTTTGCATTGCAGCAGTATGCTTTTCGAAATCTTCTCTGATTCCATTTAGCGATTAAGTAATTGATAAATATCTAAACTTAGCAAAGACTTCATCTTTATCGTCACTTAGCTGCTATTTGTATGTTTTGACTTCTTTCTTTTTTTCTCCTTTCTCATCTTCAACTACTTCAACTTTATCGTATTCTACAATATTCTTATATGTATCAACTTCCAATAAATCATAAATCATGCTTTAATAAGAACAATCATGAATTAGTGGAGTTGCTGGATCAATACTGCGATCGACAAGGAGCATAAATATTTCTCCTGCATTATTGTCAATGTACTTGCTTTCGCTTTACTTCAATCGCAATTCCTACTCTTAAAGGCTTTTTTCTAAATTGTTTGCAAACCGAGCACTTATACTTGACATATCTTGATTATTATACAGAATACTGACTTTCTCAAATCTAAGAAGAGCAGGAAAGATAGAAAGTAGTTTTTCAGTCATGCATTCTAGCAAAAGCGAGGCTTCTTGACTTTCTTTCCTTGAATAAAGGATAGGCAAAGAGTGTTCAAGATTCAAATGGAATCCATTCTGCTCGAAAAAGAAGAAATCATGATTAAATTCTTTTAGGGTTCTAATACGTTTAACTAATTTTTCTGAACCTGCCATCTAATTTAATAAGGTCTTTGGGAGCTTTGATCTGAAAAAAATATGAACTCTGCCATATTAAACATCTTCCTCCTGCTGAGGTTCTGTGTCTTTTTTATTTGTCTTTTTATCTTCTTTCTTTAGTTTTTTGGATTCTTCGTTTTCTTCAATTATTTCATTATCACTGTCATCATCATCCTCATCTTCGTCTTAATTCTTTTTCTTCTTTTTCTTTTTTTCATCTTTTTTCTTTTTGAGTTGCTTTGCTTTCTTTGCTGCTTCTTTAGAATCATTTTCCGTAGCACAAAAATCTTAAATCAATAGTTCAACACTTTGCTTTTCTGAAGAAAGAATGTAGATAGCATGGAGTTTTGGGTGCTATTTCCTTTTTAATTCTAGCTTCTCAATAGATGATACACCCATTTTCAACAAATCTGCCATCTTTAATGCTGAAGATATCACACGAAGACTTTCTGCATCGACTACTAAAATGAAAGATCCTAACTTAGGGTATTTAGTTCTTATTTCTGAGAAGATTTCTTCAAAACGGCATACTACATTTTGCCTTAACGAATACAATGACTGACTGTCATTTATTGAACCTAATATCTGCATTTTATTGATTTGTTTTTAAATTGCATCAGAATTTAATTTTTCACTGAAGTTCTTATTGTATCTCAATCAATAGAATAGATGAGCAAATCTCTCAAATGAAAGAGACAAATATGAATGAGTTTCAAAGCAATAAAGCTAATTAAATTTGATTTAAAAAATTTAAAAATACCATGAGAAAATTATTAATATTGATACTTACACCTCAACAAAACAAACAAAATGAGCTTCCTTAGCTAAGTGATAAATATTAATATTAAATTTGAGGCAGATTTAAAATTATTTCTACCAAATATTAAAATTCCAATAAATCCTAAATACAAAAAGAAAGAAATATATTTCAACGTGAGTATCTTATTTTTTTACAAGACAACTATTTAATAAGATAGCTTGAAAATGGGCTCTTTAAGAAATAAGAATTTCAAATTGTTGCCTTTTCACCTTCTTTATTTACTTAAGATTAATCTTCTGAAATTGATCTCAAGGTGTAATGCGAATTCAAGAAGTTTTTAAACTTAAATGCGCTGTTAAAGTTACTGTTTATTAGATTTGCTTCTTCTTATGAAAAATTAGTTTCAAACTGTTTCTCCTCGAGATTCAACACTTTTATACTCATCAGTTCTCGCTTTAACAAACAAATAAATAAATTATTTTTAAGATTAAGATTACCAGATCATTTCCAGAATTGGAGCAGTGCTTGAATTTGAGATACTAGTGATCTTCTAGGGTTTCTATTCCAATATAAGAAACATCTTATTTTAAAATATCAAATGATATTCTCATGCTTTATTGGTCAATTACAACAAACCTAAAAAAACAAAATATCAATTATTTTTCAATATTCGATTAATTAATGAATACCTTTCTTTAGTAATGAACCAAACTTTTTCATGCAACAAGGTGTAACTATTCAAAATAGTATTTTCGAATTCATCGAATTCTATCAGATTGAACGCTTCAAAGAAGAGCTATTATAAAAATAAATTATTACATTTTATCTAAAGATTTAATGTACCTTTCCGAGTGACATTTGATGATCGTATTTAACAAGACAGAAGGTGTTCTTTATTTTTTGTACAGCCCTTGGGAGTCGCTTAACCTTAAGATAGGGGAGAAGAGATTTAATTTTTTTGGCATCTAATTTTTGCTGTCTTTTGCCCATCGCGAAATTAAGAGAGTAGGGATTCGAAAGAGGCAAAAGAAACGCTGCATGAAACAGATTCACAAAGTTACCCTAAAAATTCTTAATTTAATTTGCGTCTTAAAATATTTCCTAGTTTCCTGTTGAGAGCTTTTCTTTTAACTTTGGGACAACAGAATTTTAATTAGAGTTAGGCATCAAAGTTTCGTCTACGTGATCAAAAAGCTCTGAAACAATGCTTTGACTAATAATTGATGCACTGCTCTTGAAAGCTTAGGCAATGCGCTTTGTAAAGGCATATCCATTAGTAAAAGCACTTTTATAAAACCTTTCTTAATGAAAGAGAACTTCACTGTGATGGACTTCTTCGAAAACGGTATTCACAAAATCAACGCAAGCAAATCCTATTTCTTTGAAGAGTTATCCAGGATTTCCAATTAGATTAGCATTTCCAAGTATGCTAAATATTTAATTTTCCATCAAATTAGTGTAATGGTTAGTTATTTAACGAAACATATCTGAAATTGAATGCAAATGATGCTCCTCAATAAACTTTTCAAAGAAAAATTTATTAGATCCTACCAAGTTTAGAAGAGTCATTATAAAATAAAACATTCTTGAAGAATCTGGACTTTGTTAGCTTAAGTGGAGATTACTGAATTTTAGATCTACAGAAATTGGAAGAATTTCAAACTTCTCTATCATAAAATGCTTTACAGCCTATTTCTATTAAACTGGTTTAGAAGCAGAATTGCTAAGTGCCCTATCTTGATAATTAGTTTAAAACTATTTGGTTGAACTATTATTTGGATGTTTCTTTTAATTCAAACAAAGTAGTATCAATGATTTTCATAGTAAAAAAAAAGGCTAATAAAAATGTTCTTACCATAATCATTGATTTGATTTCATTTATGAATTAAAGGAGTTTGTGAATTAAGCTGCCATCAATATTAGTCTCAATAGGCTAGATCTCAAGCTTAAATTTTTCTAAGTGGGTAGTGTTTGTATTTTAATAGAATTATTGTATGAAAGTTAGCTTAAAAAAGTTTTTGCTCTTAGAAAATGGGAATGTATTATCATGAATTGGAAATGAGTTTTTATTTCCTTTCAGTGATGGAGAGCTGGTACCTGATTTGGGTTTTTATTGTTATTTTGAATTACTTTACTCCTAGTTTTTTACTTTTCCTTATTTCTTGTTTGACTCTTATTGGCTTATTCTTAATAAATCAGCTGTTTAATTCTCTTCTTCTTATTTTTCAATAGTTTAAAATCCAACCATGTGACTTATTTTATTAAAAACTCTAGATAGAAAGGAAGGCTAAATATCTTGAGGTATTTTGATTTATTGAGAATCTTCTTCTCTAATGATAGATTTAAGCTTTGAATCTAATTTACTTTTTTATTAATTTGGTTTAGCTGTTAAAAATGGAATTGGTAAGGGTTTTGCTAATTAAAAGTCTCCTTGAATGTCTTGTATGCAGAAGGCAAGTTCGAATCTGTGCAAATCAATCAAGAATATTAGCTATGTTTGAAAGCAAATAAAATACCTTTTGTTTAATTATTTGAGCTTCACCATGACAGAATCCATCTAGAAATAAATAATTTCCCTTGGATGGCTATCTACTATTGATATTCCGATCTTCTTCAAAAAAAGTTCAAAGGAAATGTTTTTGTCAATATTTTCTTCGAAGTTATATTCATCAAAGATCCTTTCATTTCTCTAAAAGACAAGTAAGATTATTCTTGTTTTTGGGTATTCTTTATCTTGAAGTATTTTAATTATAATGTTATCTCTTCCTTCTGTAGCTAATAATTTATTGTAGTTTTTTTCTTAAAGTTCTTTCTTTGTGAGAACACAAAGCAATCTATCCATTGTGCTTATTGTCATTGTTTCGTCTCCAAAAGGGTCATCCCATCCAAAGGCACTACTGTTTTTCAATAGATTTTAAGTTTATCTTTCATTAAATCTCACACTATTCAGCATATCTTCTGGAAGAATCTGCTTCTTTACAAATAAGCTTGACTCTCTATCCGAAAAACACAAATAAGTTTATTAAGTTGTCAGAAATTAAGATGCTTACTAATGTTTTCTCTAACTGATTGCTAGCTCTTCGTTAGTTAAATTAATAATCTTAAAAGGAGGGTATTCGCTAGTGTCTTAGATTGTTATTAAATAGACTGAAGACTCTTTTGAAATCTACAAGAATTAAAATAAGATTTATGGAATATTCATTGGTTTAATAAAAAGTTGATGCAATTTAATACAATTTCTTGAAGAATATTATTGATCTTACTGTCACTTTCAGGAGCAAAAAGGAGTTAGATTTGTTGATATGATTAATTTTAATTGTGAATTATGTCGATTCATTGACTGGAATTCTTTTTGACCAAAGACTAAAATTGTGAGAAGGCTTTAGCTAAATAAATGGATAATATTCTCTATCATAAATGAGCTAGCGAGTTTGATGAGGAGGCAAAGACAGTTCTACTGATTTAGTACTGGATATGAATTAATTTACTGACAGCTAATGGACGCTAGAATTTTTTATTGAAACAGAGGGAGATATTATATAGAAAGAAATATCTTTGAATTTATCAGGCAAAGATACTTTATTGATCTGCATGCAGCAATAGCTCAGCCCTTTGAAGACTAAAGGCATGGTTTTTTCAGTAAGCTTAAAGAAATCTGTCTGATGCTTCTTTTGAGCATCTTTTGAGCAGAGGATTTATGAAATTTCACTTTTTGAAATCTGAAGCATAAACTATTTTTCAGAGGTTTAGTTTCCTGTAAAGAGTTAGATTTATCGAGAGTGGCATTCAAAGAGGTTAGAGAGCATTTCAAGTGATAAGATTGAAGAATTCGCTCCTTAAAAAATATTTGAAAATTCTTGATTTCCTTTTTCCATCATGGAAAAATCATCAAGCTCAATTCTATCACCTGCTTTTCTTGGACAAGTATCATCGAACCGACTACATGATACTTTTTCATGTATTTATGAAACTGCAGGCTTATAACTTAGTTCTTATGATAGGCACTTTTAATAATCAGACCTTTTGGAGCTAGGTTCATCCTTCTTGTCTTTTTATTCTTTACAAGGAGTTGAAAGGTACTGAGATTAAGAAAATTAAGTTTTAAGAACTTAGATTGGAAGATGATTACTTTATTCTTCAGAGTGGTGAATCTGGTTAGAGTTGAGACTACAACATTAGAGTTAATCATTTTTATCTTATTATTTTTTAACCAGTTATATCATAGGATAGGAATACCTATCTTCTTTAATTTAGAGGTTAAGAGATAATTCTGATTGATTAAGAAACCAAAACTATGATTTGACTGTTATTTCTAGCATATTCTCATACGAATATTTAATATCGAGGAGCAAGTTCATTTAATTTCCTTCCTAATTCAAAAGTTGCAATGTTTTTTGTTGCGAGAAGTTTTCGAGAAAAATATTATTGCCTAATCTTGATGTAAGGACTAAGGCCTCTTTCTCCTACTTATTGGAAGTCTAAGCATTAAAAGGAAAAGAAAGATCATTCTACTGAGATTCTCCGTCTTCTTGATTTAGTAGATCACCATTCTAAATAAAATGAGTACTAAATCCCATTAAATACTATTAATAAGCTGACACAGCTTTAGAGTCAAAGAGTTCCAATGGCTTGAATAATTTAAAATCAAGGAGATCAACACTAATCTAGCACATCAAGAAAATGTTGAATCTATTTTCTGCCTCGCTTTTTCCTGCCAAGAGTCTCCTATGATGCTCACTCAAGTGAAAGTGTGTTTTTGATGTCTCTTCAGTTTCAAAGAAACTTGTTTCGTTAACTTCTTTTTACAGAAATAATTAATCGACTACTTCTTACAGCTAAGAGAGTTTTTCTTGAGTTCTTGGATACAAAAAAGAGATTTCAAGAGGCAAAGGGTTGATATTACTGATAGTAACTGGATAAGATATCAATAGACGAATTTCTCGAAGTTCAGAAGAGAGATATGAAGAAGAGTGCATTGAAGAAGGGAAGCGGTCTTCATTTCTAAGACGGCGCAAAATAATATGCTAGTTTGAAAAAGAACCATGTCTCTAAGAAATATTGTTTTTAAAAAAAGTTTATGAACTTGAGAGAATCAAAGGAGATGATTCAGTCTCTTCAAGAGAAATACATATTGGGATAAGATGGTTTAGACTATCTCTAAAAAGAACCCTTTAACTTTAAACTTAGTTTTCTTTGTTAATTAATCTAATAAACTTCTTTTAGATAGTATTTAAGGGAATAAATTATTAGCTTTAACCTTCTATGTTGATTAAATTATCTCTTTCCTATGAGTCAAGCTTATTGAAATCTTATTATTTATTCTTGTTTGTTTAGTCAGATTTACTTGAATTTTAGAGAACAAGTTGGAGATTTATTGAAGTTGAATTGATTAGCTTGATATTTGATCGAAAGACTATTTTGCGATCATTATAAGTTAAAGGCTGGCAGACAATAAAAAATTATTATCCAATTGGTATGTAAGTATCTTTACTTTAGAGGAGATCTATTTTAGTTTTTTTTCCGCCAATTATGACAATGATTTTTTACTCGCTTATTTTGTTTTTACTACTCGTTTATTTATCATTAGGTTATGTCTTTTGATTTGTTGAATTACTTGCACTTAGTAAAAAAGGAGCAAAAAGGACTTGAACTTCTTCATCTTCTTCAAGAATTTATTTTTTTTGCTTGCCTTAATTGTAAGAACTTTGGTTTTTATAAAAAACTTATTCTTTCTATTACGAAGTTGATTTTTTTTCAAAAAAGCCATTTCCATCAGGGCATTCAATTTCAAAGGGAATACCTGATTGATTCGAAATAATATATTGAAAACTCGAAGAAAGATTAGAAGGTTAATCATTAGATTTAGATTTCGTCTGGTTAAATGATTATTAGAGAATAAATATATTGTCAATCAGAGCTGGATGGAAGTTAATTAGGATATCATCTTCGCAACAATAAGTTATTTATTTCTTATGATTTTATTGCTTTAGACTTATTTAAACAGCCATTTTTTCTACAAAAGGTTCGACTTATTTGTTGCTCATATTCGTAAATGAAGCATTGAATTTCCAAGAAAGAAGGATATCATACTAAATATAATTGAGGATATTCTGAAGTTATTCAATGTAGCGAAGTTCAGAGAAATCAAACTTAATAGGTACCTCTGCCTTAGTTTCAAATCTAAATTGCTCGATGCATAACTCAATAATTTCACTTGCTTCTTGAATCTATTTTCGACTATCTTAAAACTTTATGCTGATTTTATCGATACTCGTCTTTAAATTCATCTCACTATCCTTTATCATCAATACTTTCTTCAAGTTTCTCATAATCTCTACTTCTTTCTACCCTTATTCTTCTACTTCCTCTTTTGGATCAGTTTTACCAGGAGCTAAAATAGAAACTATTTCCTTTATTTTTTCTAATTTATAAACTCCAATTTCAACTTCTTTAACCTATAAATCTATCCAAGCACTCAAGTAAACTGGTTTCTTTTCTTTAATTACTTTCTGTTATTCAAGTTAGATACTCTTGTTTCTTTGTTTATCTTAGCTTTTCTTGCTCATCCAGCTTTCACTATTTTTTTTGGCAGACTAGTTTTCGCTGTGCTTATTCTCTTCTTATTCATTCTATTCACTAATTTCTTCATTTGACCAATTCTTTCCTAACATTTATATTTGCTATTCAAAATTTTGATCTGCATTTAGAGTGAAAGAATAATCGTTTATTTCTTCACTAATAGTCATGTCCATTGAGCTATCTTGCCCTGTCATTGGAAAGGTCTCTTAAGTTTGTGGTGGTGGATTCAATATGATTTGAACTTTCACATTCTTAACAGTTAAGAAAGATTGTCTAAAATTGTTATTTGGTTACTTACTATTAACATCATTATCTGATTTTATGAAAACTCCAAAATCAGTCAAAACAATGCCCCAATTCAGTGTAACAAGATCTCGTAATCCTAATTCGTTGTGATGATGATCTTATTAGGGGTCAATTTTATTAAAATAATTGTTTTCTTCCAAAACTGAGTGACCGTTTCTATGATTATTGTTGATTTTATTTCCAAATTGACTGATATGTTTTTCCTTATTGCCTTAAAATTGATTTCCATTTTCATTGTGTATCAATTATAAATAACTTTGAGTCCTTGAGTTGAGATTAGCTTCTGTTGTCTTACTCACTTCTTTACTCTTCAAAGAGGGAATCAGTAACTTTTATTAATCGGGAGTTTATTCTATTTAGTATTGTTATTCTTAGGTATCATCACTCTTTTTCTCAAAATACTGAGGCTAATGAACTAGCGGCTGATGCTTAAACAACTATGAAAAATCTTCAACAGCATCATAAAATTCCTCATCTCGATAAGTAATTTGGGTAGTATTTACATTATTTTATTCATCTTCAAATAAAATATCTTATCTTTAGTGCTAATTCTAATAGTTTTTAATTGGTGAGTTAGTATTTTCCTTGACATCCTTCAGATGATCATCAAATATGTTTTATTATTTAGTATTCTATTTGTGTTTCTATTCCTAGAAAGGTAAGGTAGATTGAACATTGTTAATAACTGTGCTATTATTTGTTTTTGCCATAACTTTTTAAAAGCATTTCAAAACTCCTTGAAACTCTTAAAGTGCTTTTGAGTAAAAATTTAAAGATATTGAGCTAATATTTAGGTCGACTTCAAGATGAACTTTTGGCATACACTCTTTCTTCTTCGTTGTATGCTATTTATCATCTACTGAGCTGTATTAAAACATTCTTAGGAATATTTTTAGAAATAATATTTTACCTTGTCTACGAAATGAAAGGCTTCAATTGAATTTGATTATTATTTTCATCTTAAATATTTTCTTGTGCTTCTCTTTGATTTCTTGAATCCAAAGGGGAACCTTATTTATCTTAATTGTCTTGTTTAAAATCTATTTTCTACTAATTTACTTCTATTTCTTCATAGCTGTTAAATGTTCGCTTTAAGCAAAAATTTATATCAAATTTTTCTATTAGCATGTACCTCTCCGATGACTTACTTTAAATGCCCTATTAACAATACTATTATTACAATCTAAGAAAAAAAATGTTACTTTGATGTAAAAAGTAGCAGCAATCCCAAAAGTTGAGATGTGGATTTGAAGATCACTTATTTCTGAAGATATTTGATTTTAGGTGATAGGTGAAAAGTATTTATGCGAAATCAAGGCCCTCCAGGTTTTCTTTTCTTTGTCTTCTTATGGATTGGATATTAGTGAACCTTTTCTTTAGCCTTCATAACCACTCTCATCTTCAGATTTAACTTCCTCAGCTAATAGGTTGAGTTCATCAAACCCATTTTAATTTTAATCTTAAAAGATTGCAGATTGATCAGCAATACTATGAAAGCATTCCGTTTTAGTTGTCAAATAAGAAACTTCATTTTACAATTAATCTGGGTCTTGCATTGATTTATACACACTTTCAGAGTAGAAATTCTAATTATTCAAACAAAATAGTTACTAAAATAATATTAAAAAAGTTATTTTACTGAAATATCTTTGGCCTATTGAAATGAAGTAAAGTATTCTTCGTTTTCTAACATAATGTCTTTTCTATCTCTCAGTTATTTTGATTAGGACTAATTTCTAAAATTTGATTCCTTATTTTTCAACAGTTAGTAATCGATCGGCCTATTAGATAAAATTATTGATTCTACTTGACAAATAATTATTGGTTTGTCAGTTTATTGAAATTTTTCAGGAAACAGGAAACACTGCTAAGCGAGTTCCATTTTGATTTAATCAAAAATAATTTTGTTGCCAAATACTTTTTTTATTTATTCTGCAAGATAAATATCTATTTTTTTCTTTATGTTCTTCCTGTCGATGTTAAATTCTTTTAGGAAAGATCTTGATTGCTATCAAATTAAGAAACAAATATTAATTATCAAAATTATCTAGTTAACTTCTTACCTGCTTGATAGAAAAGAATGAAGATAAACTTGACAGTAAGACATCCGTTAAAATGAATTAATGGCTCGCTCCTTTTACTGAAATATGGTATCTCTTTAAGTTAATAGATTTACTTTTGTTTTTAACTATCTTGATTTTCAAGGAGGATTTCCCTTTTGGTTGGTCTAAATTAATCATTACTTTTTGAAAAAACTCTGAAGGATTAATGGAGTGAATGACCTTTAAATCCTGAACTTCAAATTGTATTATGCTATTTTAAGAACTTTGAATAAAACTGCATTTGTTAATCTTGAGAAGGATATGCAATATCTCATAGTTTTCCCCTTATGATTATGTATTTTATTGACTTTTGAATTCTTAAACTTTAGTGTATTTATTATTTTGAGGTATTTCGGTAGTATTTTTTGCTGACATCAAAGAAATTTTGATTGGATCTGATATTTCTATGCTAAAACTACTTTTTATGTAATTTTTACCTTTCATAAAATCTTTAATAACAGTTTGTCCTTACTATTCTGAGTATGATTCTATGAATTCATTAAATTCTTATCTCAGCTATTCTTCTTCGTCTATGTCTTCGTTGCCACCAATTACAGTTTCATCTAATGGTTCCTTTAGTTAGTCTTCTGTTGAGCGAGTTTCAGGACTATGCACTGCGTTTGCATTTTTTCTAAATACCTTAGATGATATCCACTAAAACATTATCTTCACATTTTCCTTTTAAAGTGCTTTTGCAATTAAACTTTTTTGGGGTGCTTAAGCAATTCTTTACTTATTTATCTCAATGATTTTCTCGAAAAGAGTGCTTTTTTCTACTCTTATTTAATTTCTAGCCTTATTTCTGATGACAAGTAGATCTTCAGGTAAAATTGGATATTTTAGCAGTTGCTTCTCAAGAAGCTCAAGATCTTTTTCTACATAATTAAGGCCTCTTTTTTTATTAGCTACATTTTTGTTCTATTACTGCATTTCATTCAATGCTGTGCTTGAAGATGAAAACTTTTAAAAAGCTAATTTTTACTCCATATCTATTTCTATCTTTTCTTTAAATACTTTTATGTAAACTCCAATTAATTAAAGAATAGGTTTGGCGTTGTTTAAGTTTCTTTTCGTCTCAACTCTACTTCTAATTACATTAAAGAGATATTAAAGTCTTTATCTAGCAATTTGTTCACTATTTATATTGTAAGGAGGTCTCAAGAATAATGTTGAATTCATTTCACAATGCCAATTCTTGTACTTCAAAATATCTCTAATAAACTAATATTATTTCTGCTAGAGCTCTATTTTCACACTGCTAATAATAACTTTAATCTATTTTTGAGGAGAAGCAAGTATTTCTTCTTCACTATTATTTTTTGTCCTTTAAATCTAAATATCTATCGGGTGTATTATAAGCACTTTGCCTTATTCATTAGTCATATTTTGATTCATAAATATTTCTAAACCAGAGATTTTAAATATTTAATATTGTTTTTACTCTTTTTTTCTTTCTTCAATAGTTACAAATGCTTCCTCAAATGAACCATTTGCTGGACTGATCAAGAATTTAGAAACACTTATTCCTATTTGAGTTTTTCCAGTTTTTGAAACAATTGAATCATCCTATTTTAATCAAAAATATTTAGAATCTATTTTTTCTTTTTATTATTACCTCAAACTTTAGTTAGAAATCAACTATTTCAAATCTGATGTTTTAAAGAACTATGTCCTTCACTTAACTTAAATAATTAGAATAGGAATTAACTCGTTTTTTAAAGAAATTTCCCTCATCATTTCCTTTTTCGCCCGCATCTTCATTCTTATTGTTTTCGCTATGTTTTCTTTGAAGAGATTCTATTTTTTTTATTAAGGCTTAAAATACTTCAAATTTAGCCTTCACAAGCCTTTTTTCATAGAAATCATTAGAATACTCTCCTTTGGATTGGCATTTTATTTTTATTCCTTAAATTGTCACAACTATTGGTTAGCTTTTTATTTTGGACCAAGGAATTGATATTTACGCTTTCTCAATCACTGCGTATTCTTGATACAGAGGAAAGCCTATTTTTGTTTCATAAAATAATAATCAAACTTTCTATCCCAAGCTGATTTCATCGTTTCATATGAAAATCTGAATATTTCTACCTATTTTGGTTCCTATGTTGAAAATGAATTCTTTTCTTATTTTGAGATTTCTCAATTCAAATTGACCCTTCCATTTGCTAAGTTCAATCTCATTTTCTGAAAAATCCTGTTTTACAAAATAGTTTTATGATAGTTTAATCCAAAATATACCTCAATAACGTCTGATAAAAGGCCACCAAGTAACTTTTTGAAATACTGCTCAAGCATCAAAAGAGTAGGTTTTGTTTCCTTCGATTAGTTCAACTATTATTTATCTTCTTCTCTATTGAAAAATTAAGGATGAAAGAATTTAATAATTTCCTTATTACTTTTAATTTCTTGTACTCTGTCAAACATAAGCTAAAGATTCTTTTATCCCTTCAAGAGAGCAAAAAATATTGAGATTTGTAAAATACTATTTTGAAATTGCTAAAAATCCTAAATTGAGAATTTTCTCGAAGATAGGATTTGCAAATGTTCCATTTTTCAGCTGAATTATTTTACTTAGAATTAATTGTTTAATATCAATCTTTCCTAAGATTAAAATAAATTGGTTTGTTAATAAATGTTTCTTAGGTATAGGAGAGTGTAAAAGTTAAGAGATTTATGACTTAATAAAAGGATCGTGTCTCTGTCCTTCAAAAATACCCCGTTTTTATTTAATTAATTCTTACTGTTGGGTTAGAAAATGTTTCCTATTGATTGTTAAGATAAGAAGAAAAGAAATAAAACAAATTACTAAGGATATTAGTTGAAAGCTAATGTTTCATAGCATCAATTTCTCAAATCAGTGAGTTATTAGACTGTACTAAAGGATTAAAAAAATGATTATTTCAAAGCAACAAAATACTTCACCTAGCAAATATTTTTATAATAAATAAAATATGATAAGATGATAAGAAGGCTGATTTTGTTAATGCTTTAAGATATTTTGTTTTATTTAAATATTAACCATTAGACTCTAAAGATAAAAGAATAAAATTTTCTCTCTCTTTGTTTTGAATTATCTAAAATAAAAACAAAGATATTAAGGATAACCTGATTTTGATGTGTCTCGCAAATAAGTAAATTTTCAATAATAAAAATTGATATTGAGAAAAACTGAAAAAGAACCAAAACTCTTTTAATATCTTAGAAGTAGAAATAATTATCTCATGAAGCAGTCAATAGAGCTTAGTTTCAAAGAGCTTATTTTCCTTTCTCTTTAAAGTAATATTTTTCAGCAACTTGATGAGACAAGTGCTTCTCCTATTGCATCTTTGAGTATTGAATTTGAAAAAGATACTATTAATACTTCGAACTACTTCTCCTATGTTAATGAGATGCTAAATGAATTCAAAAAAGAATATGAAAAAGATCCTCATCCATTCGATAAAAAATTCAAAGAATATTCTCGCCTTATTAGTAATCTTAGAGAACCAAAAATGAAAGAAAAAGTGATTCAGATGAACCCTCGCCTTTAAAAAGAGCTTCGATTTCTTTATCCAATCTAAAGTGATGTAGAAATTTTTACAAAAAAAATAATACAAAAACTCAATAGGTAACTTTAAGGTTAAGGAGAAATTGAATAATTAAATATTGAGAATGGAGAAATTTTATTAAAAGTAGCCCATAGATCAAATAAAATGCAAGAATTAATTGATAAGAAGTTAGAAAATTATCTTGGCTATTTCGAAATCGAAGTTATGATGTTCATGGTGTGTGATAGAGACCTTTTCAGTTTTCTTAGCAAAAAATATGATTTTTCTTTTTACGAAATCGAATTAGAAAGTGATAAAGGTAATAAAACAATTTTCACAGAAGAGGAATTATTAGAAATGTTACAAAATGGTAGAATTAAAAGGTTTTAGCAAGAGGATGAATATGGTGATTATTTCGTCTTTATTAGAAAGAAAAAATCATAAAAAGGTTAAAGTCTTGAATAAATAGCTCAGATTTGTTTGAACGAAAGATTAGATAAGAGCATCTCTCCAACATAAGATAATCATAACCTATTAAAACAGCTTCTTAATAACTCCAATCTAGAGGAGATCATTGGTAAAAAATATGACTTCATCATCAAAATTGAAGAAGACCAAATAACAATAATAGGTAAAATAAAATATAATCTCCTTTTCTTCATAACAGTTTACATGAAAGCTAATTAAATATGCTATTTTGGTTAGGTAAATAAGAGGGAATTAATGTAATGAATAATATTTTAAGCGATCTAAATAAAATAAAACAAGAAATCATTTACAAAAAGAAATCATAAATTGAAGAATACAAACAAGAACTAGAAGAGATCATTAAGTAACTGAAAGATAGTTTACCTGTAAAACTTTAACTTGGAGAGTTTAAAATAAAGGCAAATAATTCAATAAGCTATCCTGAAGAAGAACTTGATAGTTTTTCTCAAAATGAATAAGTTCCTATCAGTATTATGTATTTTAAATCTACATCAGGACCAAGTTTAAATGATTTGAAGAATCAAATCATGGATATTTTTACAGAAACTGAAGAAACTATTGAAGTTTAATCAAACATTGAAGATTAATTACTCAATTATCTAGAAAAATGTAAAATTTAATATAAGGAGCTCGATAAAGGAGGAAACTAAAAAATTATTATCAAGACAAACATTAAGCGTTAGAAAAAATATTAAGAACTAATTTAAGAGTTTAAGAGGAACCAAAAGATCAAAATATCTTTCGATTTCTAAAAATAAATTTATCTTAGGCTAATCTATGAAAAAAAATAAGAAGAACTTTAATAAATAATTGCTGAAAACCAAATGTTGATCTTTTTTGAAGAAGAAGATTAACAGTCTCCAATAAGAAATGTCATTGTCCCTTCTTCGAAAGTAAACATAAACTTAAACCAATTTATTATCTAATTGAAACAATATTTCTATTTCTCCATTTTAATAAAACATCAAAATAATAAAGGGTCATTAATAAACAAAAAATGAAAATTAAAGAAATAATTAAAAGAAACGCTGTTTTTTTTGTTCTTAGGAAAAGGAAGCTAATAATTCTTTAAGCGATCTTCTCTAAAGTGTTAAAGATACAGTGACATCAATTAATTACCCTATTAGTATGAAAGATTTGAGTTTATTTAGTCAACATAGCATTTCGAAGATGAAAGAATATGCAAAAAATAATAAGTAAGGAGGATTTCTTTAAGATAGTCAAGATGCGCTGAATTATTATCTTTCTGAATACGTTGTGGAGTTCAAAAACTCTCTTCTTGACTTGCAAAGAGATATTGTTTTTAAGGAGAATAATCATTTTTATTTGACTGTTGAAAAAGGAATATCAGTCAATGAAAATTCTAAGGTTGAAGCTTCATCATCCCATAAAATACAGATTTCTCTTAATTCAATCTGTGAATCTTCTCTTGAAGATTAATTAATATCATTTTTGATTGGAACTCATAACTCTCATATATTTTTCAACCATCAGCTAAAAAGTCATGCTGAATTTCTTAAGCTGGCGTTGGAAAGAAAAAATCATATAACCAATCTGCTTTTTTCTGATAATAATGAGAACTAAGCTAGTTGGATGTCTTTTGAGGAATTATCTTCTAGGTAAGAGTTGTTGTAAAATGAACTGCTTGTTCTTGAAGTAAAGTAAACTGATTCAAATGAGGATGAGAAATGTACTTTGAATTTAATTGGAGAAAAGGTAATTGATACCTATTTTAAGAATATTTGTGGAGAAAAATATAGGCTTAAGCTTTTTGAAGAATTGTCTAAATTAGTTGAAAAGGCGCTCTTATCTACTCAAGTGGCTATCTTTATTTAAGAAGAATAAATTCTAATAGAATATATAGATAATTTCTTAAATATCTTTAAATAGAAAGGTTTATCAAGTTCACTTGGTAAAATAATGATTTTTACAACAAGAGCATCTGACAATGAGGAAGATGTTGATAAGTGTTAAAAATTTACTAAAAGAGTATTTTCTAAATTTAAAGATAACTCTTAAATAGAAAAAGATAATAAAGAGTCTTTTAACTATTTCTCTAAAAATCAATGGCTCTGTGGAGCAAAAGAAAAAGATCCTACTTATTAAACAATTTAGTTTTCTGATAAGGTTACTTCCATTATCGAGCTAAGCTATCAAAATTATTTGCTGCTTGGAAGTGATATTTTAGACCAAACAACTGAAGACAAACCAAATTATTATATTATTGATCCACAACAAAAAACCAATGAAAATAAAGGGGAAGTTCTTATTGATTATAAAAACAAGGAAGTAAGTATAGTTTAATTGGGTTTCTGTTTTTCTATCCAAACATTTTATCGGCTTTATCCTAACCTCTAACCTGTGCTAGAAAGAATCAAGGGTTTTGTCTAAGAAAAACCAATAACTTTGCACATCCGTTAAGATTCTTCTAATCCATTACTTATTAATTCTCTAACTTTTGTAGATCCGATCTACTAAATAGATTTTAAATCAAAGAAGTTAAGCAGACTGAATATCAATTTAAAGAGCGATAAACAGTCTGAGATGATAACAATATTGAACTAAATTAAAGTTGAAGAAAAAGAAGAAAAGGAAACTTAGTGCTTTTTAACTTATGATTTTAAGAATAATACAATAGAAGAAAACCCAAAGATGTATTTATAACTTTTAGTAGAGAAAAACGAGGAATTAAAAATAAAACAGGAATTAAATGGATTCTTTAATAATAGGAAGGACGCTTTGAACTCTGCCAATATGGAGTAAAAGATTTATTATAAAAAAGTACCCTACTTTAATGAAATACATAAAAAAAATATTAACAAATCTATTAAAGTCAATGATTTCACAATAATAGAAGATAATACTGCTGCATCAATAATGACAATTTCTTCTTCTTCAAACACAAAGTAAAAAACTTTATTAATGAGATTTTTGAACTATTTTTAATTTTTTAAGGTTAAAAGGTTTTTATGAGACGGAAGTCAAATAATTCATCTGGTTTAGTAAAAGTTAATGGGATTAAATAGCAAATGATATGAACGAACAAGCTAAAATAATAAAATCAGATACCTTTTCTTTGACTGAGCTACATCCTAATTTAGTTCAGTTTATTTCTTCAGAATTTAAATGGAGTATGCAAGGATATTAAGGATTGTTCTTTCAAGTGAATCATGAGAAAAATAGTTCTCGAATAATTGAAGTGTATTAGAAAATTGAAGAAAAGAAATAAAAGCAAAGCCCAGCAGCTCAGCAATTTCAAAAAGAATTCTACGAAAGAGCAGAAATATAATATCAGTAGCCATTTAAACTAGTTTTTATTGATTTAGCTACTCCTTAGGATAAACAAAGAAAAATTCAGCCTGTGGGTGAAGTTCTTTAAAATTATTTTGATAATAAAGATAAGACTCTAAATGCTAAATATTAGCAAACTTAATTTTAAGACATCTCGACACCTTTCTTAACAATGCCTACTGATAACTCATTAAATATCTTAGTGTGTCTTCAAAAAAAAGAAAGTACAATTGATCTTGAGATTCTCCCCTTACTTTATCTCATTTTTATTCCAAGCTCTGGCAAATAGTGAAATTATTTATGTTTATTTAAATGTAATATTTTCGTTAAGCATATTTCGTTTTTAAAAATATAGATTTATTTGTCATTTATGAGTTAATTCTAGCCTTCAATTCATGTTTTATCCTCCAGATTCAAGATTTTCTTAAAATTCACTCTTTGACACTGGAGTTAGATATAATGTTTCTTTTGGTGGTTCTGAGAAAGATCTGAATCTCTTGTCTGTTATTGTGTCTATGTTAGAGCAATAAGAAAGGCGAATAGATTCTTCACTGTCATATATTTCTCTGAAGGAATTGAAATTTTTAAGTTTCATATCAATATATTTCTGAGGATGCTTTTTGCGAAGCTATTCATCTCGTTCCTTTTCTTTGCTTAATTTGGCAATATTTTTTTACAAATTTTCTTTCTCTCTCACTCCTTCTTTTTCTACTAGAGTTGGTCGTAGTTGTAAAAATGAATCTACTGTATAGCACATAAGCTGCTTTGAGATTGGATCATACTTTGTTGCGAAATAGTTTGTTTAATTATTAACAAGCTTAGAAGAGTATGATACAGCAACTTCTTTATCCTATTTCTATTGGGCATCTTCGTCTTCATCATACATTCCATTATCATAATTACCTTCATTTACTCTATAATTTTCAATGGGTGCCTTCAATTTATAGTGGATATCTAAACGTTTTTGTTATGGACGATAGTCACAATGCGAAACTGCTAAGTATTTTTAGAATTCAATATCTTCGCTTTCTTGCAGCGGAAATTATAGAACATGAATAGGAGCCCTTAATGGAACGTAAATCACATCAATCTCCTCTACTACTTCTTTTTCCTTTTTTTCTTCCATCGCTTAAGAAATTAGTGCTTGTGAACCAAAATTAAATTAATCTTTTATTTTTGAAGTGTTCTATCTTTATTAGGTTGCCTTTTATATCCTAAAATTATCATTTCAATAATAACATAATTATTTAAAGAAAAAACCTAACATTCAACCAATTTTTTCTTTTTCTATCATAAATTATTTCAAAAGTTTCTAGAAATATGGTAAGTTTCTTAGTCATTTTGATATTCATTATTAGCTAATCCTTCTTTTCAAAGATTTATAAACTCATTTTGTCCATTTAAAGGCAAAGAATTAAAATAAAATCTTGATAACATATTTGAATTTGCTTAATCATATAGTGTAGAATTAAAATTTAGGTTCTAATAAGATGAAATAAGCATAAATAAAAATAAGACATTTCTTATTTTTATCTTTTCTATATTAATTTATTACAAAGTTAGAGGTATTACTATTTTTATTATGGATCAGTATTTTTTTTATTTTAAATTGAATTGAGAACCAATATTCTTTATGCTATAAATGCCTCTAATGAGTTTATTTGCATCATTTAAAACAAACTTATTTCCTAGTTTTTTACCCTATGAAATATGAAAACAATTCAGTAGTACAATTAAATGAATTATTTCGAAAAAGAGGTTTCTTGAAGTAAATTAGGAGAAGTCAACAAGGAAATTCAGTTTGCACTAATGTCGAATGCTTTTATTAATCAATTTTAGGAATTTTGCGTGTTAGCAAAATCAACTGTTTGTAGGGATCATTATTTTTTTACGGGAATTTATTGATTTGCAATACATTTTCATTGTTTGTTTCTTGAATTGACTTTTATTTTTTAATATTTCTTTTAAGTGAAAATGTCTTAAATAAATAAGCAATTTTCAATCTTGTCTTGATCGATATTAAATAGTTAAAAGAAATTTCATTTAAAAAAAAAAACAAAGTTAAAGGAATTAACTTATTGTTTCCTCCTCTTTCAAATAATTATCTTGATTACTTTATTGCTCTAGTTGTAATTATTTCTAAAAAATATAACTTAAAGTGGCTTATTTTTGAGGACAGCTCAGGAGTTTGAAACCATGAAAGTAAGCCAACTCGCTACAAAGAAAGATTTGTGGGAAGACTGGGTGTTATTCAAAAAGACTGAATTCACAAACCCTTCTCTGTAGTTGAAGAAGCAAGGAGCTTCTTTCAAAAATGATTAATATGGCGAATTCACATATAGACCAAGCTATTCTAGTCCTCCATCTATGCAAGAATTTTGTGAAGCTGTTATAAATGGAGTAATAAAGAGATATTAAATGGGCTTATACAAAGGTGAGTTCTAATACTATATTGAGCTTTAAAGCTGCTTGCATGAGTTCATTAAATTACTGAACTTCAAAAGTGAAATTTTAGTTGAAGTCTTTCAAAGTATCACAAATATTAATCTTTCTAAGGAACAATGTCCGAATATTGTTGTCCCTTGTGCTTCTTGCCATATGTATATCTATGTTAACTTTCATTGCTCACGTTGTCTCTCAGCTTTTTACTGTGATAAAACTTGCATGAAAAATCATAAAAGCAAACATGATACAGAATGCTCTAAACTTGTGAAACTCACTCCTACAATTATATACCCGCTACAAGTAGAAATTCATTGTGGTGGAGACCAAGGAGAAAATGTTGAGATTTACTATTAACATGAGCAAAGGAGCACTCTTCGCTACTGTGGTCAAAAGTTTTTTACAAGTCTTTTTAAAATACTTCTTAAAAATCGATGGCTCAAAAATAATGGATACAGTGTTTAAGAAAATACTGAAAAAAATTGCATTGTCCTTTCTTATAAAAAAGAAGAAGTTGTCATGCATCCTGCTTCCAAACAAGCCATAGAAGATGATGGAGATAAAACAGGAAATGTTGATTAATAGGCAGCTCAACCCAATCAAATAAGGTAAGATATTTTAAAAGAGGAAAAACTAATTGTTTCATTTATTTACTGATTAAATTGAGAGGAAGATAATAATTATTTGTTTATAACTTTGGTAGTTCATCTAGGTAGCAAGGGGTAACCGAAAAAAGCAAAGAAAACTTTTCATAAACTGAGGAAGAACTCTTTCTCAAGATGCCTTGCATACAAGAAATGAGAGTGATTTTTCTAAATTAAGGTGCAATACTGCAAGATATCATTAAAGAAACATACGATCTTTACACTCATTATATTCATATCTACTATTTCCCAGTTTGAGTTTTATTGTGTTGAATAGTTCATAAAGCGAATTTATTGAAAGCATTTTTATTGAATTTATCAAATCTAACCATTCCACAAAAACTTCTTTTAACTAAAATCTTCCTTCAAAAAAAGGATAATAATCAAATGATTAGCAATCAATTAGAATCTGCATAATTAAAACACTAAAAAAAGAGAAATGCCATTTAATAATGAAGGAAAACACTAATATTTGATTAAAAATACTCCTATTACTCAATAAGTAAGTGGTAGCAATTAAAAATTATTTGTAGAAGGCGTATTTAATACCATTGCTTTCACCAAACTGAATAATGGTTTTCCTTTCAGAATTTAGAGAAAATTTAGTTTTATGGGAATAAACCGAATAAATATTGAAAGAACATAAAAATGGGAATATTACAATAAATCCTCTTTTATCTGTGAAAATCTTGAACTTTATTGTCTGAAAAGAAGATTTTAATCAAATTTGAAAAGCAATAAAAATAAAAAAAGGTCTAAATATTCCATGATTCACCAATAAACTAAGAGGATTACTGCTTCCATTCCTGCTCAGCTTCCTAAACTGAAATATGAGTACAATGAGCTTGAGCCAATTTTGAGTGCTAAAATTCTTGAATATCATCATGGAAAGCACCATTAAACTTATGTCACCAATCTGAATGCTATTGCATAACAAATCGCAGATGCATAAGCCAAAAACGATGTCCACTAAATTGCTCAACTTTAGTCTGGACTTAGATTCAATTTAGGTGGTCATATCAATCATGCCATTTACTGGGAAAATCTTGCTCCTATTAAAAATGGAGGTGGTGTTCTTCCAGGATCAGATTCCCTTCTAACTAAAGCTATCGTCGAAAAGTGGGGCTCTTATGAGCAATTCATTGCAGAATTTAACAAGAGAACTGTGGCTATCCAAGTAAATACTTTTGACCCATGTTAAATTTTAATTTGTTTATTTTGCAGGGTTCAGGATGGGGATGGCTTGGGTATGATATCACAAATAAATCACTCAGACTCTTCGAGCTCGGAAATTAAGAAATGCCTGAATGGACTGGAATCGTTCCACTCCTCAGTAATACAAATCTTATTAATTATTAACTTTAAATTGTTTTTTTTTTAGCTATTGATGTCTGGGAACATGCCTACTATCTTGACTATCAGAATCTCAGAGCTAAATACCTCACTGATATCTGGAAAATTGTTAACTGGAAAGAAGTTGAGGAAAGATACTTAGAAGCAATTCACGCCTGAAACATGGATGATAATCAATTAACATTTTTTTAGGGACATCCTGTAAAGCTTGTGCTTAAATTATAATTTTGAAGTTGATTTAATATTATTGACATGTTCAAACACTCATTTACATAACAAAGGAAACAACTTAATATTAACTAATAGTTTATTTCTAAATATTCTTTTCATTTTATCTTAACTTGTTGATTTAGTCAACACAACTTTTGATTATTATTGCTTATTAAGTCAATTTACAATTATAATTTTTATTCATTTTATTTGGTTCCGACTATTTAAAACTTGACTCTTAAAAAAAAAGGTACTATTATTGTCTTTTTTTAATTATTTAACTTAGTGAAATATTCTATTCAAAATTACCTTTAATTTGATATATATTTCGTTTTTGTGCTCAATTTGCAATTTAAAAAAATTACATAAATAAGGTTGTAAGTCCGACACATTAGTAAATTATCTAATCTTTGAAGTATTGTTTTTTACTCTCAATTTTCATTGGTAATTGTAGTTTACCTAATTTTCCCTGTTTTTCACAATATTAATAATTGTTTTTTCCTCCCAAATTTAATTATCATATAAAATTTAAGACATCGCATTTTCTTAAGATACCAGTCTTTTGTTTTGAGTAAATTGACAACATGAATAATGGTTTTTTAACAAAATATTAGTAGCTTTGTATTGTATTGATATTGAAAAATAAATCCACTCAAAATGAAGAAAAGTTATACTTATGCTACTTAAAGATTAGTTTGATGGCTTCTTCGAAATCATGTACAATAAAGTTGCTTTCAAGCTTCTCGCTGTGTTACTTATGACTTAACCTAAAAAACATATTAACTATTGCCCCTAAAATAGTTTTTTGTTACTTGACTAAGATAGTTTTCCAGCCCATCTCCTTTGCTCCTAAAATGTCTTAAGAATAATTATCTCCAATCATATATATTTAGCCTGCTTCATATTTTTCATGATCAATTTACTCTAAAGCCTTTTATTCTGAAAAACAAAGAATGAAAATTTATCGTTTCAAACTGATAATAATACATGCGACTTAGAAAGCTGAAGACTATGGCTTTCCAAATGATTTAAAGGTTGAAGCTGGTAGAGGAGCATTGTGCATTAACTTGTAGCATTCGTCTATTGCAAGCATTAGCATTCCATTCCCCACTTTTGGAAGGCGACATTTTTCCCTAAAAACAATAGTATTGCTACTTACAAATACGGGAATAGTGCTTTAAGGTGGGGAAAGAGGAAATGTCTATGCTATTGTTCCATTTGATGTAGTAAGAAGATCACATACTATTTGTACTGTTTCTTCCCATCTGATAATATCTCCCAAGATGAACACAGCATTTACTTAAATTGGTTCATTCACATTAATATCATCGAGATATTTTAACCTTCCTAAATGTATTAAATAAGATTTGGAAAAAATTCTGAAAGGCTTACTTAATACTGTTTTTCTTGCTGATTCAGTTTAGGTAGCACTTCTTTATGATATTGGCACCAAAAAAGGATATAAGGCTGCATATTCATCCATTGTGATATAATTTTCAATTCCAGAATCTTTCAAATATGAATCCGTATCTTCTGTGCTAGCAACCAACACCAATTTATCTTTATATTGTTGCAAATAGGGCTTCATAGCAGTATAGCTCATAACTAGTTAATTTTCTTGAAGAGAATTGTATTTTGATAAACTAAATTGCTCATTGAGAGATTTAATAATATCTGTTTCAAGTTGATAACCGTATTGATTATTTGTGAGAAGAACAAAAGGCAATCTATTGTGTCCATCATCAGAATATTCAGTTGGGTTTATCAATCCTAAAGGTTTTCGAACTTATGTCATTGTCATGTTAACTTTAGGCATTGCTTTTTTGTCGCACAAGAGTACGCCATCAATATCACATACAATAATTGGTAACTTCTTTAGAATTCTTGCGCTCATCTCTAACCTAAAGTGTTAGGACAAATCTTTTAATAATTTCCTAATTATTAAAATCAAATTTTTTAAAAAAATAAGAGAGTTTGTATCCAAATAATGTTTTTGGATAAATTTTCCCTCACTTTTTGAGATTATGGTGTTTATCAAAATAAATTTCTAAGAAAGGCAACAATAAAACAAATTGAAAGAGTTATTATTAAGTAATTTTTCGAAATCACAGTAATTTTGAGAAAGTAAATAAATAAACAATAGAAAGAAGAAAATGGCAGAAGGCTTGCAAAAACTAGTACCTTTTTTCTCAGAACCAGGAAAGAAAAAGAAGAGATAAAATGAAAATAAGAAAAAGAACATAGGTAAGATAGACTTCATTAAACAATTTCTAAGAATGTGTTATTGCTAAAGAGTTCGTAGATAAAGAAGTTTGGAACATTACAGGAGGTTTCTTTCCTCTCATTCCAACAAACAATGTAAAATATTTTAGAATTTTCATGTTTCTAACTCTCTTTAGGATAAACCAAGGGAAGAGAAGGCCAGAGAGTGGATTTATGGAGGAATTGTTTAAAAAAGTCAAAATGTATCTTCAGTATGTCATTGGATGCCGCTTTAAGAAAAAGATAAAGTTTTCGATTGCGAAAAATATAATGTTCCAATTGAGTTGATTATGTTTACACAATAAGAATTTCAAGACCATCTCAAGGTAAAATAAAATAAACCATTTCTTCAAATCAATAATTTTCTATTACATAACCTAATATTGTTACAATTAGGATTTAGATATCAGTTGGAGCTTTGAAGAAACATAATATCTTTGGGAATTATGCGAAAGATATGACCTTAGATTCATAATAATAGCTGATCGTTATGATGAAAAATACTGTAGAGGTATTGAAGATCTTAAGCAACGTTTTTATTCTGTCACTAAGCGATTGCTTCAAATCAAAGGGGAACAGACTCATCCTCTTTATAATTATAAATATGACCCAGAGTATGAACGAGTACGAAAATTTGAATTAGAAAAATTCTTAATGAGAGCAAAGGACACATCTGAGACTGAAAAAATATTTATTGAATAATTGAGAAAAGTTGAAGTTCATATTAAAAAAGAAGAAAAGGAAAACTTAACCCTTTAGAAAGCTCTAAAAGATTTAATGAATGAAGATAACGTAAATAAATTTACTTCTTTTTTCCATATTTATTATTTAATTTTAGGAATTAGATATTGGTGAAGACAATGATTGCATCAAAATAATACAAACTGTAAAATAAATATATTTTTTCTTAATGTTAATAATTCAATTTTTTCTAGGTACATGAATCAAACAAAAAAGAAATTAGCAACCCAACTGAGAGTATCTGTTACTTGAGAGGTAAATGGTTAAATGAGCCACTTCCAATCTCAGAAAAAATGAACAAAAAGGTAATAATTAATTTGATTTCTTTTTTGTAAAATTGTTATTGAAATAGTTAAATTTGGTCCTCAATGAACTGTGCATTCCAAATGATTTCATTGCGACTGAAGAAAATGAGAATACATTTGAAGAATTGAGGGAATAAATTTTCAGCATGTTCAATTTCTAGAAGTCATTAAAGAAAAAAGAAAATGTAACTTTAAAATAATTATTCAGAAGTAAATTTACATTTTTTTAGCTCAAAAAAATCATGGAAGAAAAAAAGAGAAAACTACTGGAAGATATTTCAATCGCATAAACTAATCCTGAAGTGTTGGCAAAGAGGGCTAATCCTTTTGTTGGTGATAATATGTATTTAGAAAAGGTACTTAAAAAGGTAAAATAATGATATTTATCAGCTAATTAGAATACTATTTAATCTTGATAAAGAGTTTTTATTCTTGTTATGTTTCATAAGATAACAAACAATTTGAAATAATCTTGTATTATTGTTACTGGAAGAAATATTTTACTTCATAAAAAAATTAAGCTTTTCTATTATTTTTTTACTATCAGAATTAAGATATAAAAGAATTCGCTCATAATTAAAAATAATTGAAAGATAAATAATAAAGATATCCTTAAGGAAATACATATTGCCTGATTGTACTAATATAAATAATATATTTTGATGAATAAATTTGAAAAAAATTGATTATCTATGAAAATAAAAATAATTTTTTAATTATTGATTTTAGTTAGTTTATATATTTTAGAAAGGAAATAAAATGTAACAAACGGGGTTGGGGTTGGGGTTGGGGTTGGGGTTGGGGTTGGGGTTGGGGTTG
>Ga0302271_10000682_pt1 | contig 33286 bp, 6 predicted proteins | sample III_Bog_N1_1_FD_198767 | JGI IMG/M metagenome (GOLD analysis project Ga0302271, IMG submission 198767) | Peat permafrost microbial communities from Stordalen Mire near Abisko, Sweden - III_Bog_N1_1 | ecosystem: Environmental > Terrestrial > Soil > Wetlands > Peat | place: Sweden: Abisko... | reverse complement strand
CAACCCCAACCCCACTGATTGTAATTTGAATATGTTAATTTTACAAATTCTATTTTACTCATAGAATCTGCTAATATTTGTTACTGGTTTTATGAATTGACTTGTGAATGAGTCAATCAAAAGGACTAAATTATAGCACTTTCAATGATAAATATACCAGATAATTTAATAACAATTCGAAGACAGAAAGACCCTAAAAGACAATCAGCTTATTAGTTCCCTCAAAAACTAAGAAAAATTAACAAAGTAAATACAAATAATCACAAAACTAATTAGTAAATTTCTACACTAGCATGCCATTGATCGTTCTCTGTGGGATTCCAGGCTCAGGTAAAACCAGAAGGGCACTAGAAGTCAAGGAGTTCTTGGAGGTCAAGCATGCTTGCAAGGTCATCCTCATTAACGAAGAGTTTCTGCAACTCCAAAAGAAAGAAGCCTACAAAGGTACCTGATCCTGTCTAAGGAGACACTTTATAAAAAAATAGATTTACAAATCATTTACACTACTTAATTTTCCTAGATGCCCAAGCAGAAAAGTTAACGAGAGGGTTCTTGCGCTCAAACGTGGAGAAACACCTCTCCGCGAATGTCGTCGTTATCCTCGATTCCCTCAATTACATCAAAGGTATCTAAAAAAACATCAAATTTTGATCTTGAAAATTAGAATGGTCCTTAAGTTTATTTTTTGATGACTCTACGAATTCATTCTTGAAATTTTCCAATAATTTTAGGCTTTCGTTATGAGCTGTACTGCTTGGCGAGATCGTAGGAAACGTAGAACTGTGTGATTTACTGTGAGTGCAAGCCAGAAGATGCCAAGGAGTTCAACTCTCGCCATCTTGACAATAATAACTTCTCCTAGGAGATGTACAATTCACAAATAAGGAGATTTGAGAAATGAGAGCGTTATTAATTAGTTGATTTGCTTTTTTGTAGGCTTGATGACTTCAACAATCGCCTTGAAGTTCCCATTTAAAAAAGTAAGCAATAAATGCAAAAGAACATGAGTTGTGGATTGAATTCTTTCACTTTTTTGTCCATGCAGATCGCTGGGATTCTCCTTTGTTTCATCTGAGAACAAATGAAAGTACTCCCTGTGAGTAGATTGCAGGTGTTTTGCTGTTCTAGGAAAAGAAATCTAAAGATCCTGTTTCTACAGCTCCATAACTGACTATGGATACGAATTGGATTTAAGAGACTGACAAAAGAGTGTAACAGATCATCGATGAATTGATTCAGAAGTAGCAAGAGAGCATCGAAGGTGGTGGTGTCTTAGTACTTTCCGAAACATCTGAAAAACTAGTTTTAACAAGGTCTTTATCGCTAATGGAGCTTAAACGAATCAAATAGGAGTACTTGAAGATTTGCAAGCACACACCGCCAAAGAAATTAGAGGACATCAAGAACTTCTTTGTAGTATACCTTAACAATGTTTTGCAGAGAAATTGAAAGGGGAAAATGGGAAAGATATGAAAAAGATGCAAAGAGTAGAGATTACAGAGATACATAGAGTCAATAGAAGAAATGAAGATTACTATGGACTGTTAAGGATCATGATGCTACTGCAGAAATGGCTGTATTTATCTAATAAATAGGTTTTATTATGTATGTAAGTTTATGTTTAAGATGTGTGGAAACTCATTTCAAATTTATTTTTTGATTTCTTGCATTGAATCGACACACAAAACTAGTAAATTCGGTAGTAATTACAAACAGAAATGAGTGAAAAAGTGTGATTCTTTTCTTTTATGAACAGGGATGAATTGATATTTTAACAACTGATGGTCGATTCTAAAATCTATTGCTCATTGGAATTCAGTGATTAGCACCTCGGGTTGCTAACGGTTTACGAGATGGTAAAGTGTGATGAGAGATTCAGCGAGAGATAGACTAGTTTTCATTTAAAAATTTAATTATTACTCAGGGAAACCAAACCGTTTTTAATAAAATTCTTTTTTGTTATTCTTTGCACTATCAAATACAACAGGAAAACAGCTTGAGAGACTTCAAAGTATCTTTTAGTGAATCTTTTTTTTTCTTTTCAAGGAGCTTCTAGATAGAGGCCGTGATTTCCCTCTGATGAGTTTCTAAGTTTAGTGATCTGATTTTAATGATTTTAGTATTAGGTTTAGTAAGTGGGAGTCGTTAGACCAGCTGGATGTAATTCATCTGATATTGTATCCCCACATAAATAATTAAAACATTCCCAGCGGGGCTAATCCAGATTAATAATTTTTCTCATTTAGAGAGGTTTTCTTTCAATCACTCATGTTAGTTGCAGTTTTTTTTCTCCTTTCTCTTCTTGTTTTTTTTATCTTGATTGAACTGTTAACCTCTTTAATTTCCCCTTTGATTCTCCAGTTTGTATTATCTGATCACTTCTTTTTCTCATTAAATCGCTTATTCTCACCTTTTTCAGTGTTTATCTCTTTTTCTTAAAATTGCATAGTAAATCAAAATTTTCTCTCAGCAAGGCTTTCATCTATCTTAGAGATTTTGATTCAGTTAAAAACCTTTTGGTTTAGTTGAAACTAAGTTTTGGAAAGGCTAATCAATAGTGCTCTAGGTTCATTTTCATAAAACGAGTGGTACTTATCTGAACACCAACCATGATGCCATGATTTTCTCTCTCTTTAGCATTATTTTGTTCGGCATTAATGTAATTACCATCTCTGATTTTACATTCGTAAAAATACTTTAGGCAAAGTTTAAGCCATGTTTGCATAAACCCCCACAAACCATAATTAGCATGTCTCATCCTTTTTGAAGTGGCTTAAACCGTTCTCTCTTTTGAGTGAAATTAGCTATTTAGATATGCTATCTAAATATTTTTGTTTGGTTTATTCGGATATTGTGACCTTTAGATATAGAATCAGATGTAAATAATCTGTTTAGTGTGTGCTAAATTATTTGTGATAACAAAGAAAATACATGGTTTTAAGCCTAAAAATAGAAAAAGAGTAAATTTTTATTTATTTATCAGCACATCCCCAACACTCTTTCTCGACATCTTCCAATGATTGATGGAAGGACTGCCAGAAATGCTTCTTAGAACTTCAGAGTTCTTAAAATTATTATGGGAATGGCTATTTACACAATAACTCAATCTTCTCAAAGTCAACAATCATTTCATGCTAAGCCCAATCGCTCTCTTTTAATCCATTGAACTTATACAACGGGCTTTCTTCATAGGATGCATCTTCGCTATTTCGTCTGTTGTCAATGACCAGCAAATCAATAAGCTGTTACTTAATATTTTCTAGTCTTTCATCTTAGCAGTATGGAATTAACATTACAATTCCCAAGAGATCAACTCTCTCACAAGCATTAAACACTAGGATCTTCACTTCCCCACGAGGAACAGTTAAGGCATTAATCAGCTGGCTTTACACAAGTATTAATGTTTCCATATCTAAATGTTCTGTGCCAAGAACCTGCATGCAGATGGATATGTAGTTAGCTATCAACGTTACTTAATTAATATGCTCTTAGCCTAATAATATAAACTCAGTCTCATCCTTGAGAATGCACTCCTCCGCGAGAAGCTCTAATAGTCTCATTAGTTCAACAATTACACAATTATTCTTGCTTCTTTGAGCTAATAGCTAGGCATGTTCCCAGAATAATCTAGACTATGCTATTTCCTCCACAACCCAAGGGAAATCTACACATCCATTGAAGAGACTCCTTAGAATCTTCAAATTCACGAGATTCCGTTCTTTCAGGAGCAGATTCACAAGGGTCTTATTGATATTTCCTTTACCGATTGCTGTTTCGAATAGTTCTTTGGAATAAGGATTGTTGTCTTCGAGTGCTGATATAATACTGATGATTTACGCTGCATGCTAGAGGGATTTCAAGGATAATCTCTCAGATTGCTAAAGGATCTTGACTATTTATGAGATGTTCAAGTTAGATAGATAATTCAGTAGATCTTATTAAGATGGATTATTGAGTTCATCTGAGAGACATAACCGAATGGTTTCTAAAGCTAGTTAAAGAGAATCTAGAGTGACTACTGATTCAGCAGAAGAGCAAAAAGCATTGATTACTTAGCATCCAGTCATAAAGCAAGCGGATTTTATGGAGTATTTAGAGATACTATTCGAGGATGCTCTGAGATTCTTAGAGAGCTTCAAGCAGTGAAGGATGATTTCAAAGCATTCACTAATGAACGCTTCATGGACGGTCTTTTTATTATTTAAATGCTCAAGGCAAGCATCTAGACTTAGCGATGATCTTTGGGAGTTAAAATGCTGCTCTTTTTTCATTTGTGCGATTAGTTTGGTGATGACTGTTTAGCAGATGTTCAATGCGTTGTGATGTTCCAACATGTACCAGGATACTTCATCACTAGAGATCATCAAGAACTTCAATGCTTAGAAGGAACTTGCTTGGAGTTCACAGGAGCTTTCGGATAGACGACTACACATAGTCATAACAGCATCACCAACTTCCATAGAGAATTGCAGTGGATTTTATGGTGTGAATGCGAGAGAAGCTATGACTTACAAAGATAGACTAGAAATGATAAAGTAAAGGGTTGAGTCATTAGTGATTGGATGTTCTAGATAAAGTGTAGCGAGCAATGATAATTCAGTGGTTAAGGGAGTTGACAGATGAATACGTTCTTCAAATGGCGCTTAGCTCATGTACCGAATGATGTAACTGAGACTGTTTAATATCAGCTTTAAGAGCGCAAGCAAATTATTGTTCTTTTCTGAAGGCATGCCTTCCTTTGGCTTTTGGTCATGTATCTTTGAGTAGAGTTAAGTGTCATGAATGTATTTTAGCATGGCAGCTAGTGTAATGCTGTCGAGGGGAAAATTCTATGAATCTTTTACTATCTCGTGATAATCAATGAGAGGAGTGCCATTGTCACTGAATATGGCGTTGCAGCTGATATTCTTGCACTTGGATTCTACGATCGCTTTCATTTAAATGGACTCATTGAGAAATCGCTGCTACCTACGGACATTGAGAATTGCCTTTGTTTTAGCTTTTCTGATCTCTACGCTGTAGCGCTCTTTCATGGATACCAGCAATAGCCTGTGATTCATTGCATCGAGAATGTTGTCTTACTATTATTCTTAGTCTTCTTCTTATTCTGAGCATAGCAGTCTCATATTTTTATTGAAACTCAGCTAGTAGTGATGTTACTTCTATTATGTTGTTAAGCGTAGTTTAACTTGTTTTTGTTTGTTATACTTTGTTAATATTCCCAAGATTCAGACAATAATCCTGATAAAACATAGCAAGTATTTCCATGCTACCTCTCCGTATCTGATCGTTTGATTTTAGTATCTCCCAATCCTCCCAATCTTTAGCAAGACTATCTAACATATCTCTCAAATTAAAACAAATTAATTACTTGCTAGCTTTGGTAATAGTTTTTTCAAATTAGATGATTCTTTTTTTTGGAAGGATATATTATTCATTTGTTATTTAAACACTTCACTTCTTATTAGGTTCTCTGGTGGAAAAGAAGGAAATAATGAAACAATTTCATTTGATTTTCATTGTTTCAATGTATTATTACAAAGGAAAGCAATGAGTCACTAAAATAATTATTATTCTTGTAATTCAAAGCATAAATTGAATGAAGAATACTGTAAAAATAATGCCATCTAAAATAATAATAGTTTTCTTTAGAAAATGTCTTGTTAGAAGGCTACAGTTGCTTTTAAATAAGCAACTCATATTTAACCTTCTGAAAAATGTCTTAAAATCAACCTTAGTTGAGATTGACTGAAGAAACAAAAGATATTAATCTCTTTTTTCTCTTTCTTTTATTAATTTTCTTACTTCTTTTCTCTCAATCAAAGTTTTAAATCCTAGAAAGAAACCAAAATTGAAACAATTGGTATTTTTAAATCAAACGGGGGTGATATCAATAGCATTGAGAAGATTGCCACACCCTCAATTTCTCAAAAATATTGCTTAACTTAGATCTATTTTCCTTGTCGTCATAAGAAACTAAGGGGAAAAGTAATTAAACAATTCAATCGTTCTAGTCAATAAAACTAACAACAGCAACAGCAAACAAACTTGAGATCTAACAAATCCATGAACTTCCGAAAAGTCTTGCGAGAGAACAACAAGACTATTCTAATATCCTTCGTATCGCTGTGTTTGCTCTATTCCTTCCATGGGACTGTCTTCAATGGTATTCCATTTTTTTTCTATCGCCCTGAGATCATCTGTACCATCAATGGAATAACCAATAAATGCTCAGAGGAAACTATGTGTCAGATCAAGTAACAGCAACTAGACAACCCTTCTTCGTCTTCTTCCTCGTCTTATCACATGAATTCTTACAATTCCATCTTAAGCATCCCTATCGAGTTCGATCTCTTCTGCGAGAGGAAAGTCATCGAGGCGTAGATGCAGACACTTTCAACATTAGGTCAACTTGCTGGATTCATTTTGTCCTTATTAATTGACATCCCACCCAAGAAAAAACTAGCGTAAGCTACTCATTAAATTTTCTTATTTCTTTTGACTCAACCTTCTTCCTCTGATTTTCATTTATCTTTTCTCCATTTAAATTCCGCTTTTTCTAATATCCTTCCTCTCTTCCACAGCCTCATCCTCTCGACACTCTACTTGGAATGCGCCTGCTTAATGACTGTTCAAATCCTCAGTAAATCCAACATCTTCGCTGTATATTTCGCTCTCTTCGCATAGAATGCTTGTTTCTCATATTTCTATGCTCTTCTCTTTGTGTTCGCATCTGAGAGATTCTCAGCTGATTTAGGAGTCATAGCACCCATCCTAACGAATTTCTTGTGGGCGTTTACTATGCTGTTTTACATTATCTACGCGTATTATGCAGTGTATTGGAGAAGCCATCTTCTACAATATGCAGCGATCCCCTTGTTTACTCTCACAGTGATATTCCATTATTTCATAAAAAAACAAGAAAAATCAGATAAACTACAATAAATTTCCCCCAAATCATCAGATCTTCTTTCTCAACCTCTCCACGAGCAGTTCCTGCAAGAAGATTAGCTTATCTCTCATGCTTTGTCTCCCCAACAACCAGATCAATCCCAGCAATCTGTGCTTGACTCATTGAAACAGAGAATGAATGAGATTTATTCTGATAAACAACAATGGAGGAATCTCAAGATCTATATCCTTTGCAATGCAGGATGTTATACGAGTTATTTCGGTGTGTACCTGTCACTTAATAGGCTCGAAGGTAACATTTACGCAAACAGCTTTGGTTCTACATTGTTTGAGCTTTCTGGAGGCATATCAGCTGCTGTGCTGATCGCAAGATACAAACCGAAACAGATTCTGTTCTACATATACCTCCTGATTGGGTTCAGTTATTTGTCGTGCTTGGTGTTCCAATCACTCGATGAAACCAACTAATCAACACTTGGACTGATTGTTAGCTTACTCCCTATCATAGTTGCTAAAGCTACACATGAGATGCTCTTCCCGATATTCATAATATATCTCCCATGGATTCTCCTCCCGAAGTATCATTAATTTGCGTTTGCTGCAGCGAATCTCGTTGGAGTGATGACAATGAATATCCTCCCGTTTTATTAGTTCTTCATGGAGTAGTATGGAATTAATTAATTCTTTGGGTATGGACTGTTCATGTTCATTGTTGTGTTCCAGATTGGAAAAATACAGGAAATCAACTGTAGCAACCGATAGAATAGAAATATTCATAGTGAAAATGGTAGTAATAACTCTAAAGAGAATTGTAAGAATTAGAATGAAGGAGGAAGGATAAAAATCAATCATGGAATTGAGTTAATATCAGTCAAATGAAAGAGAGAAAGAGAGAAACTTATGCAGTCCTACTAAATAATTATTGATTTTAACTTCCTTGAGAAGTCTTCCTTTAACCAATAAACCACAAGAAACACATGGATGCATTTTTGAAATTAGTCAAGAATCGTTGATACTGTGTTGCTACGCATGTGTGTAGTAGAATGTGAGAGTATATGGATACAAAAAATAAATCTGAGAAAATTGCGTTTATTTGATATTTATTTAAAAAAAGATTTAGGTGATTCTGTTATTTTTTTCTCTCAATAATCAAATCTAAAAACACAATACAACACATATCATATGATTAATACTGTAGAAACAAACCAAATAGATTATTTTCACCCAGCTAGAGAAGGATCATATTTTAAACAGAGCTTACGTAACAACAATCCTTTTCAAACTGTAATAATCTCCTCCGAGAAATATTTTCCTGCCTTTTTCCCTTTTCTTTGATATATTTAGCTAAGCTTCCCATTAATCTACTGGCTTTGTTCTCCGTTTAAAACTAATATCCTCAAATCACTATTAACTGTGTCCTTCCTTCACGTGAGACGATGGGAGATTAGAAGGATTCTCTTCTAGGATGGTTATCCCTTTAGTTTCAGCTGTTTTGAGAGTATTTTAAACTTTTTCTTTGAATTTTCCTATCATTTTAGTGAAATCTTCTTTCGTCATTGAGGCATTCACTGATATATTGCTACTAGATTCTCCTCCTCCATTCGAAGACTATTTGATCTTAGGACATTTGTACATCTTAAAAGGAGGTAAAACTTAATTGAATTTAGGTCTCTTCTGTTTCCCTGTAATCGGAGAATATCCTAGAAGCTAAATGCGGCTGTTAGTGCTCTCCTTACTGTTGCTGTTGTTGATGTTAGGTGTTTGTCTTGAATATTATTATTTTATGTTAATGGGACTGCCATGTTATTCATCATATTACCTCCCACTAGATTCCTCAGGAACATGTCCATCTATTAACTAAGTATCTTATTAAATTTATTTTTGTTCTGATTCTGATTGTTTTTACCCCCCTGACAACGGCAAATACCCTCTATCTTTATGTTTTTCTGTTTCGTCTCTCTCCAATTCTGAATTCTTCTTTTGATTCTTTGTCGATTAAGAATGAGCACTTGAGTTTTTTTCCCTGTATCCATTTTTCATAACAATTTCACGCATTTTGAGCTCTGCAGTTGAATTTTTGTATTTATTCGAATTGTTTGTGTTTTCTTAGCTTGTAGTTTTCCTTGAATGCTTGAAGAAATTCGCTTCTGATTCACTTCTCCCATGATTATAATTAATAGATTTCTACTCTGTTGTTGTTGCTGGTTTTGCTCCGAGCTCAGATTACTTTACACTTAATGGAGATTACGCTGAAGATGAGAATGCATCTCTTGTAAATGGTTTATTCGACTCTATTTCGAGATATTTTGGCTTGGATAATATTCCCTAAATCTGATTTATTGAAAGAATTAATGAATCAGTTATTAATTAAGAAAAAGAGTAAATAAATCAATAGCTTTTAGGGCTTGCTAAAATAGTTGGCCTGATAGATTTTTCTTTTAATCAAACTCTTTTTAGTACATGAAGATATTATTTACAAAAAATAAGTTAATTTTTCACTGGCTTTTCACAATAAAAACTCAAACAACTCTTTTTAATATCAAAGTTTCCCCCATACGATTAGTGACTGTGACTTCATTCTTTGAAACGTTTTTAATAATCATAAAGAGATCGCTTCTTTCACAAAGTATTTTTCAATAATCAAAGTGAGGGGAAGAGGGGGATTTCTGAAAGCAAAATAGTAAATTTATCTATGTTTACTGGCGGAAGAGTCGTAAAGACATTGCGTCGGATGAGAGGGTCTTTCAAGGGGTCTTTGTAAATCACTAAGTTGCTGCCATCTTGCTTGAACTTTTTGATCTATGAAAAACAGCATCCAAATAGGATATTAATTCACAAGAGAAAGCAGAATTTTCTTTTAACTTGAAAAAATGAATTATTTCCAGTGAGATTAGTGAGTTTTGGGGGTTTCAAATTATTTTTTTCAACATATTTGTATTTTGTTTTGCTTACGACGCCATGTTTCTTGAGCAATTGCAGTGTCGTTGATTTCACGAGGAATTCAGTGAGATGCTTGTCTTTTAAACCATCGTAGTATGGAGTGTTTAATGTCTTTCTGCCTCCGTCCAGCAGGAAACATCGCTCTCGTTACTCGCATATTGATAGTTGTCCTTTGGATGGATGTTTGTATTTTCGCAGAGAGCCCTAACGTCCTTGGTTTTTCAATGTCACTGGAAGATTCAGCTGATCCTTGTTTTTGTCTGATTCAAGATGATTGCTAGGCGTCCTTTGAGAAGTTTATGAAGATGGTTGCATCTATTCAACTAATATCGTTTAGAAGTTTTCTCTTTCTTTTCTATTTTCTTAAGCTACCACTAAACGATTGCTTTTTGGGGAGGGGATACAAAATGCTTTTAAGATTATTCTTGTTTTTTGTGACTATTGATAGTATTACTAAAACAAATAGATATTGTCAAGGATCTGCGAAGAGCTTCCAAGAGAAGAAGAGAAGAATGAGAGAAAACAGACAAGGGAAATATTGAGTTGAAGATTTTTGTAAAAATGGAAGAACTATTAATAATAAATAATAAAGAAAGAAATAATTGAAAACAGTTGCCATAGCAAAATTAATATGTATTTTTTATTACTTTCTAACATTTATTAAAAATAAACTGACATTAATTTCTCCAATAATCTATCTTTCAAAAGCAACATTTCTCATAATTTATGCGATTAAGCCTATTAGGCTGGCTATTTAATCAAGTGATTCCATGCAAACAGCTCTCCGTTGTAGGCAGAGTAGATTGTTGTTGAGATAGTCTCGATGTTTTTATTGGGGAATACACTCATGACGTTGTTTAAAACAGTTTCTTTGGTGCAATTAGGTTGATCAAGAATCAGGATGTTTTTAATTCCTTCGAAATACCTGTAGTCTTTGAACCGTTGGTCATCTCTGTCAGTGTTTGTCTAGACGAGGAACCAATCCTATTCACTGAGCCAGTACATGTTGTTCACCCTTTCGCGGTCTCTCTCGATCACAACACCTTCGTTCCCAGATAAACCAGAGACTATGTAGTAAATCGGAGAGGATATGTCAGCTGTCTTGAAGATCTCCACTGCTTCACTGAAGCTATTTGCTGTGTTCACTGCCTAAAGATAACAATAAATAAAGAGAAAAAGATAATTTACATAAAAATCTCATGATTTAATACCATAAATAAAGTTAAAAATATCTATTTGATTTGTTTACAATCTGTGGGAGGTAGATGGATTGAACAAAATGTTTTTGTAGGAGAGCTTCCAATGAGATTGTTACATTCTGATTCTGTCGATAATTGATACTCACAGAGAATTACCCTGGCTTTGTGACTGTTATTAAGGTGACAAACCCAGCTAATGTCTCGCTTTTTTAGAATAGCTTGCCGTCTTTGAACCAATTTATGTTAATTGCAATAGCGGCGATTTCAGCTTAATAGTTGTAGTCCAGATTTCTAGCATGGAACAATGAACCATCAGTTTGTCTGATGATCACAGAAGTGCACCCCATTACTTGCAGATCATACATAAAGTTAAACGTGTACAGAGTAGCCAAGTCAATATCTGCTAGCTATGCGATGGCTTTGATGTTAGCGTCATATTCAGGGAATGCCTCTCCGTATGCAACGAAAGAGTCCACAGTTTCCTGTGGGAGATGGATATCTTTACAGAAGCGTTTAGAGAAATCATGAACGATTTGCCCTTTGTCAGCCATGATTTATTTCCATCTTTCCAAATGCGGCAGGTCTAAATCCACAGTGTAGACTGGCTCAAACGATCCAATCAATGTGTTTCCAGATAAAGGAGGAGTTGAGATTCTTGTCTGTGTTGATGCTGCTGAGGATGACATTAGAAATACAATCAAAATAACCACGTAATTTATTATTTTCTTAATTATTGAAAAACAATTGTTGGAGTTTTTAAGATTAATATTTAAAGATAGATCTGATAATTATTTAAAGCTTTAGTAGAACAAATCATAAGATTATCTATCTTTAGAGGGAGGAAGATATCTAGATGTAATTTAAAATAAGATAATCTTAAAAAAGTTTCCAAAGATTTGCGACTATTCATTTGGTTCTATTTTTGTATTATTTCTTCCCGTGTTTTGATTTTCTGGATCTCTTTTGGGTAGCGGCTGAGTGATCAATCTATCTGATCTATTTATTTATTGCTTCAGTGCATATTAATTTGTTAGAAATTTTCCTTTTTTTCAAGAGGCTGATAGAATAAATATCGACCTTTCATAAAATACAATTACCTTTCATGCAATTTTTATTACAATTTCTAAGTAAATATCTCTCTTTTTGATAAAGATTTTTAATTCTAGTGTGAGATTTTCTAAGGATTGCTATTGCTAAATTATTTTTTTAAAATAAATAATCATTTCATTTTTTTGATTAATTTTAAAATCTAATCATAAAAATAAATGTTTTTATCTCTCCATAACAACAAATTGGAGAAGATGGATTTGTTGTTCTGACTCTTCATTCTTGCTCTTCTTCGCCATTTTCAAACTTCAGCTATTGAGTTTGAGATTTCTTTATTCGAGATCTCTTACCGAGAAATTCTGCTTTGGCTCAGTGCAAAGTGAGCTGATCTCCTTTTTCATTTGAGAAGAGAATCTTCCAATTTAGGAAAAGAGCTGCTAACTTACTCCATTAAACAGAAGGGTCTTAAGCAAGTCCAGTATTAATGCATTCTACTGAAGCGACGAATGAGACATAGATACCCTTAAAGTTAGCCTTTTATAAAAAGTGATTGTTAATCCTTTAGGAACGTAGACACTCTTCACTTCATTTAAGCTGAATGACTCTTTGTTATCACAAATCTTGGCTATCTCATTGACGAATCCACATTTCGAGAAAACAGATGAGCAATCAATAACTTTTTCGGGTCTGTCTGGATTGACTGTCAAGTCAGTTTGAAGATCCTTCGCAACAACAAACGTAGGCTTGTACAAGCTTCCGTACCCTGAAAAAGAGACAAAAAGGTAAAAATTATTAACACTTTTTCAAAGTTGAAGTTCTTTCCTTCCTTTCTTGTTGAAAGTTTAAATCTTATTTAACATTGATTCGAAACGGGTGTCTGTCCAACTGAGAAGTAGACAGAGTTGGAGATGATGTGGGTAATAGTTTGGAAAGAAACTGACCCACTGAATCCATTATCACAGTTGATGAATCCTCTTGCCGAACTGGTCTTGCGAGAATAGCCGAAGTAGTAGAAACACCACTAGTCATCAAAGATGTAGTCCTTCAAAGGTTTCGAGAAAAAGAAAATAATTGAAAAATCAAAATTACTGATAATTGTTAGACAATCATTAATTTTCATATTTCAAATTGTCTTTAAGTTACGATAGTTTAAGAGAGTGCAGGTGAATCTTGAGAGCTAACAAAACCGTAATTATAGGTGGTGAAGACAACGCCAGCTGTCGTCACTGAAATCTAGAGAATTCTACTTCCTAATTAATTGGGATCTTGGTAATCATCAGGCTTCATAATAGAACTTGATAAAAGGAGACTCTCTACTTCACCTTTTTTAGCAGCATGAATCCAAGAAGCCCATGTATAAATGGAATAATCAGTGACCTCTGAGACATTGTTTTTAACTTGTAAAGGTTCTTAATCAGGCCTGGTTTGATAAAATAGAAAAAGTTAATAAAATCAATTCAAATAATAATATAAATCCTATTTATTACTACCTTTTAGATTCTGAAAAAGTTGCACTCTTGAGATACTCATAACTGGCTGGGATAGGGGAGCGAGAAGGAGGAGAAGCAACATACGCTTTGAAATAAGTTTTCATTGCATCAGCAGTGTTGACATAGCAGCCATCGTAATAAACAAATTGAAGATCAAATAATTCTCCAGGGGCACCAGCTGTTACTCCTGATCCACTAAAGGACGCCTTCAAGATGCCTTTTGCTGAGTGAGTAACATTTTCAATGACTTTGGTCACAGTTGTTCCATCACTTCGAGAGACAGTGTAGCTGGCTTCACTAGTTTATTTGTTATATCCAAAGTAAATCCAATGCCACTCTCCCTAATCCTGAATCTAAGGGAATTCAAATGCTTATTGAGAGACGGCCGATGACTTATCATTATATATTTCGAAGACATAAGCAGGATTCTAACTAGTAGAATGTGGCCTGTAAGTGACTGATAATGCTTACTCACCAGGAATGGTAAATCTATCTTTCTTTGTTGCTCCAGCAATAGCTTGTATATTATTTCTGATTGTGTTAAGATCAGCAGCTTTAGGAATCAAAAAGTCTCTGCGATACCAGAAGTGAATTGCATATTATGTTACAGCGTTATTATACTTATCTTCTACTTAAATGGTCTTTATTGAAGGAGGGATCATTGTGTTTAATTAGAAAATCGGATTACAAATGATTGCTACATTTTTTAAGAAAATAAATAACAATTTATTTTTTGTGTTTTATTTTAAAAATACTTTAAATAAAATCAATACTACAAACATAAGCATTCAATTTAGTTCAATCTCTACTTAAAAATGAATTGGAGAAGATGAATTTGTTGTTCTAACTCTTCATTCTTGCTCTTCTTCATCATTTTCAAACGCCTACTATTGAGTTTGAGATTTCTTTCTATAAGATCTCTTTCCTCGGAATTATGCTTTGGCTTAGCGCAAAGTGAGCTGATCTCCCTTTTCATTTGAGAAGATAACCTTTCCATTTTGGAAAAGAGCTGCCAATTTGCTCCATTGAATAGAAGGGTCTTAAGCAAGTCCAGTATCAATGCATTCTACTGAAGCGACGAATGAGACATAGATGCCCTTAAAGTTAGCCTTTTTATAAAAAACGATTGCTAATCCTTTAGGAATGTAGACACTCTTCACTTCTTTTAAGCTGAATGACTCTTTATTCTCACAAATCTTGGCTATCTCATTCACGTATTCACATTCCGAGAAAACAGATGAGCAGTCAATAGCTTTTCAGGTCTGTCTGGATTGACTGGTAAGTCAGTTTGAAGGTCCTTCGCAACAACAAAGGTAGTATTGTACAAGCTTCCGTACCCAAAAATAGAGAGAAAAAGATAAAAGATATTAATACTCTTCAATGTTGAAGTTTTCTTTCTTTCAAGGAGAAAGTCTAAGTCTTATTTACATTGATTCAAAATTGGTGTCTGTCCAACTGAGAACTAGACAGAGTTGGAGATAATATGGGTAATATTTGGGAAAGAAACGGACCCACTGAATCCATTATCACAGTTGATGAATCCTCTTGCGGAACTGGTCTTGCGAGAATAGCCAAAATAGTAGAAGCACCACTAGTCATCAAAGATGTAGTCCTTCAAAGGCTTTGAGAAGGAAAATAATTGAAAAATCGAAATTACTGATAATTTTTGGACAATCAATAATAAGGTTTTTAATTTTCATATTTTAATTGTTTATAAATTACGATACTTTAAGAGAGTGCAGTTGAGTCTGTAAAGCTAACAAAACCGTAGTTATAGGTTGTGAAGACAACGCCAGCTGCTGTCACTGAAATCTACAGAATTATATTTCTCAATTAAGGATCTTTTTAATCATCAGGTTTAGTTAAAGAACTTGATAAAAGGAGACTTTCTTTATCATATTTTTTAGCAGGATGACTCCAAGAAGCCCATGTATAAATAGAGTAATCAGTGATCTCTGTGTCATTGTTTTTAACTTGCAGTGGAAGTGAATCAGGCCTGGTTTGACAAAATAGAAAGAGTTAAAAAAAATTCAAATACTAACAGAAATGATATTTATCACCTTTTAGATTCTGAGAAAGTTGCGTCCTTGAGATACTCATAACTAGCTGGGATAGGGGAGCGAGAAGGAGGAGAACCCACATACGCTTTGAAATAAGTCTTCATTGCATCAGTAGTGTTGACATAGCAGCCATCGTAATAAACAAATTGAAGATCGAAGTATTCTCCAGGAACACCAACTGTTGTGCCTGATGCACTAAAGAGCGCCTTGAGAACACCACTTGCAGAGTGAGATACACTAGGATGACTTTAGTTGCAGTTGTCCCATCACTTAGAGAGACAGTGTAGCTGACTTCACTAGTTTATTAGTTGTTTCCAAAATAAATCCAATGCCCCTCTCCCTAATCCTGAATCTTTGAGTATTCAAAGGCTTGCGAGACACTAGCTAATTTATCGCTATAAGTTGTGAAGATATAAGCAGGTTTCTAACCAGCTGAATGTGGCCTGTAAGTGACTGATAAGGCCTCCTCACCAGGCTTTGTAAAGCTATCTTTTTCAGTAGCTCCAGCAATAGCTTGAACACTTTTTCTGACTGCGTTGAGGTCAGCAGCCTTAGAATTCCTTAAGTCCCTGCGGTACCAGAAGTGAATCGCATATTATGTTACAGCATTTTGATACTTATCTTCTACTTAAACTGTCTTTATTGGCTGAATGCTAGATGAATCTGAAGTAACTAAAGTAGCATTAACGTATGTCTTAGGGATCACAACTAAAATAAATGCAAATAAAATAATCAATAAAAATATTAGAATTAAAAAAAAAGCAACAAAAAATCCTATCCTAAAGAAAAGATTTATCTTGAAATACTTATTACCTGGTGCAGGTAAGTCTGCTATTGGTTTTTCTGTATAGGCTCAATTTCCGAAGGCAATGGTACAGTTTTAATATTTTCCTGTCAATGCTGATGTTAAGCGATCACTTTCAAATTAAACGTTGAACTTGAAGGGATCTGCGTGGAAAACTGGTTAATTTATATTTCCGATATCGCCTCCTCTCGTTTTGATATAAGAAAACACTCTTTTGAGTTTCCTGCTGTAGCCTTAATAGAAATAAAACACGTTTGTTCCAGGGAAAGCTGTTGGGAAACATGTGCCAATATTCAGTTCACCTCCTTTTGAGCTTAAGGAGTATGTTGAAAAGCACATTTTAGTGCCTTTTTCTAGATATCCATAGAGGGCTCTAATAAAATAAGTTGATTAATCTCCTTGAAAGTGGGAAAGTGGTTGAAAATAAATCTAAAAAAATATTTTTTAGTTGATTGACAAAATTATTTATTTACCTATCTCCTTCTATGTATGAGGTGCCAGTTTTTTTAATGTCATTTGTTGAAACTCTGAAAAGAAGCACATCCTGATTACTAGCAGAGAAAGCTGGGAGTCTAGCAAACATAATAAAAAGGTTGATAATTCAATCAAATTTATTTAAAAATTATTGTTTACTAAAAGAAGCCATAAATCACATATTCATCTGCACCTTCACAATCATATTAAGATGTTCCTATTGAGATATCAGTTAATGGTGCAACTATTGTTTGCGTCATTAGTTTAGTAGGCCCAATGTATTTAAGAACTGAGGATTTTATCATCTCCTCTATTTCTGAAGTAGTTTTATAGAATTTTTAAAAATATCCCCAACGTGATTCGAATTATTCAACACGACCGAGAATTGGCTTATTCGACTTTGATCTTCCATAGCCAACAGAAAAACCGAATATTGTAGTTGTAATTTTATTCCTTACAAGTTTATTGTCAGTCCACGATTCCGAATATGTGTTTTATTATTAATCCTTGACAACAAAGTAGATCTTGTTGATGTCAGAATGATAGGCTACGTATAAGAAAAACCATCTTTCAAGAAGTTCAGTCATCGGTTTTGGATTAAATAACTCCTAAACAGCTTTGTTGGAATCATACATCACAGCAAACCCTTCTTTTTATTTCAGTGGCTTAATGAGTGTGATGAGAAATTGATCAGTATCCTTATTGCTTAGTCCCCATCCTATTTCATTACTAGTGACTACAAAAATAGTACCACCTTCATTTAAAAGCCCAGAAAATGGCCAATTCAAAGTATAATAATTCAAAGTAGGTCGTACCCAGGCTTATATAGAATATGCTTTCATTCTTTTCATGTCTTCCCATGGGGCAAAAAGATATTTTTAATCATACGTATCTGAAGGGGTCACAAAATAGTTATTAAATGCACTTGTCTAAGAACACAACGATAGAATCACAATGCTGAGGATTATGGAAGGCATTTTCATAATAGCCAAACAGATTCTTCTGGTTTCTCTCAAGTCAAAGATTAAGATAAGTTTGTTTTGTAATTTTAATTATTATAAGAAGCCACAATGATGTTTCTTAATCATTTAAATTCAATTATCAATAATTTAATGACTTAATTGGATAATACCCTAGAGACTATTTCCAGTAATACTTCTAAGAATTTATTGCCTTCTCTTTATTTTATCTTAGTGATTTATGTACTTCTTTTTGTTGTTTTTTTGTTGTTGTTGTAAGATTTCTTAGGATTTCTTACAAAGAATATCAATTCTGCAGCTTTTGAAAATATGTGAAGGTTACACTTAAGATTTCAGCAAAGAGATGGGAATACAAATAATTTGCTTTATTACTTTTCACTATTTTATGTTTGTCTCTTTGTTTTTTGTATTAAAGAAAATACTAGTTGTAATCATCCCCAAGCATAATTCAAGTCAATTATTTTCACTTAAATCCAATTTCTATCAAATTAGACTTTAATTCAAGCTCAGTTAGATCCCCATTTTAACCCAGAAAGATTCCATAAATTCATATTTTTGATTGTTAGTTGTTCGAATCTCTTGATGTCAAATTCTGAACAAGCAAAAAAACCCCCCCCCCCACGCCCCCTCCCACATTTGTTTATTTTTTTTTGGGATTAAATCGATTATCATGAAGGTAGGAAGGTGACAATGCTTCATTGATAACTTTTATGAGAAACTAAAATCTTTATTATTTGGAAATTCTGCAATAGAGGTTCCGCCACTTCCTCCTCAGTTATTTTGTTGAGAAGTGATTATTATATCGTATCTTAGGTAGTTTATTTTCTTTAGAAGGATGTGTATTCTTTTTCGCTCGTCATTGAATATTCATGTATTTTATTTCATTTCTATCCATCTTCAAGTTTGAAAATTCTTCACTTTATATTAATCAAATCTGAATATTCCGTTTCAATACCACCTAACATCCTAATATTCATTCTCTCTCTTCTCAAAAATTAGAAATATTTCTTGTCTGTACAACTAAGAATCCCCTTTTCTCATTTCTAAAAAGGGGGATACAATCATGGAAAAAGGATTTATTTTTATAAAAATCTTTCGGCTGAAAATTTGGAATAAATTTTAAAAATACATAAATAAATACTAACAATATGATATAAATAATTGCTATAAACAATAAAAAATAACAAGAAATCTTTGTGGGAGATATACATTGGGGAATGGATTTAGATTTCTTCAGCAGATTTACGAAAAATTTCAAGAAAATTTTTTGAATTTTTAACGAGGGAGTAATTTCCCCATTATCACAGAAAAGGCATTATTTTCAAACAAAGAATTAAATAATAAATTAAGAATTTTTAAGTAAAGAAAGCTCTTTGAAATAAATCTCATACTTGAAGAGCTATTCTTCTAAGATAATGAAGAAAAGCAAAACCAAGATAAACCACTTATTTGTTTTTTTTGAGTTTACTTACTCATAATGGATTCCTTTTCTTTAAATTTGTTTGTATTTTAAACTCTTAATAAGATTTCTCATCCGTTTCGGGAAGATTTTATTTACATGATGTATCTTGTTATTTTTTAAAGTTAGAATACAAAATAGTTCTTTAGTAGGGAGTGTCTACTAAAAATTTGGGCATTTTAATTAGTGGTATGTCTTTCCAGATTTCACTCAGATTTCTGATAAGCATATTTTTTTATCTGATAGTTGATTTCACTTGCCATTTATGGAATGGCTGTAGACATGTTTCACCTGTGGAGATCTTTAGATCTAGAATCCATTCTTTTATTTTTATTCAACCCCCATAATATTATTATCATTTCTTTGGAATTACATATTTGTATCCCCTACTAATTTCTTTCTGGAAAGATAATCTTAGGATTTTATCTACTAAAGCTTTTAATATTATTGTCTTTTGTATCCCCCAATAATTTCTTTCTGGAAAGAAAATCTTAGGATTTTATCTACTAAAGTTCTTAATATTATTGTCTTATCCTAATAAATCAATCACAAGATCTTTGACAATTGTATTCCAATGCTTAAGAAAATAATACATTTTGAGGTGCTATTGATAGTAATTGTAATGGCATCCTCAACAGCGTTAGCACAGGCAGGAATCTCAACTCATTTTATGTCTGGAAACACCTTGGTTGGATCGTATGAGCCAGTCTACACTGTGGATTTAGACTTGCCGCATTTGGAAAGATGGAAATAAATAATGGCTGACAAAGGGCAGATCGTTCATGATTTCTCTAAACGTTTCTGTAAAGATATCAATCTTCCACAAGAAACTATGGACTCTTTCGTTACATACGGAGAGGCGTTCCCTGAATATGCCGCTAACATCAAAGCGATCGCATAGCTAGCAGATATTGACTTGGCTACTCTGTACACATTTAACTTTATGTATGATCTGCAAGTAATGGGGTGCACTTCTGTGATCATCAGACAAACTGATGGTTCATTGTTCCATGCTAGGAATCTGGATTACAACTATTAAGCAGAAATCGCAGCTATTGCAATCGACATAAACTGGCTCAAAGATGGCAAGCTATTCTATAAAAGCGAGACCTTAGCTGGGTTTGTCTCGTTGATAACAGTCACAAAGCCAGGGCAATTCTCTGTGAGTATCAACTATCGACAGAATCAGAATGTCACAGTCTCACTGGAAGCTCTCCTTCAAAAGCATTTTGTACAAGCTATCTATCTCCCGCAGATTGTAATATTACAATGAGAAATTAAATACTTTATGTTATGAGATAAATTTAAGAAAATAAAGAAAATAAATTTCCTTTGCTTACTATTATCTTTAGGCTGTGAACACAGCAAATAGTTTTAGTGAAGCAGTGGAGATCTTCAAGACAGTTGACGTATCCTCTCCGATTTACTACATTGTCTCTGGTTTGTCTGGGAACGAAGGCGTTGTGATCGAGAGAAATCGCGAAAGGGTGATCAACATGTACTGGCTGAGCGATGAAGATTGGTTTCTTGTCTAGACAAACACAGACAGAGATGATCAACGGTACAAAGATTACAGATATTTCTAAACAATCAAGAGCATCTAAAATCTTGGCCAGGCTAATTGCACCAAAGAAACTGTCCTAGACAATGTCATGAGTGTATTCCCTATGAAAAATAGCGAGACCATCTCAACAACGATCTACTCTGCCTACAATGGAGAGCTGTTTTCATGGAATTACTTGATTGAATAGCAAACATAATAGGCTTGATCGTATAAATTATGAAAAATAGCTTTTTTAAAGATAGTTTATTAAATAAAAAATGATAATAATTTTAAAATAAAATCATAGTTAGAAAATAAGGAAGGATTATGTTAAAAATCTCTAATGCAAACTATTTAATTAAAGGGGGAGAGGGCACAGGAAAAGTATTCTAGAAAATCCCTACTTAGTTAATAATCAATAATTGTCATGCATTATCATTTGTTTGTTAAAAGGCAATATTAGAAAGCAACATTAATTAGCGATTTTCAGGATAAACATAAACTGAATCTGAAATTATTTAAATCATTATTCATCGCTCAATGAAACAAAAAACTACTATCCAAAAAGTACATTGCCAAGATACATTTCTTTTCATTTTGATTACTTTTCAATATCTCAATGACCAAGAATATGTTATGAATAGATCCTTTGTCTTGCAAAGGGTTAAGTTCAAGTTAATTTCCCTTTAATTTGGCAGAATTTAATCAGATCCCCACTCCTTTTTTTCCTTTGTAAATTAACTTGTGAGATAATATCAAATATCAGAAAGTATTGAATTCAAAAGTAAATGAGAAGACAAATCTAAATTTCAAAATCATGATCATTTTATCTTAAATATCTAAATGAAATTTTTCATGCTAAACTTGAAAAAATTAAATACAAAAATGATGTATTTTTGTCTATTTTTTGTGGAGGAATTTCTATCTTTTTTTGACTAAAAAAATTAATAATAGAATAAGAATCTGGGTTTAATTATTCTTTTCAGCAAATCACCGCGTTATTAACGAATTTTTAAGACTATCACTTCTCCTCAAGCAAATTGGGGAGATAAATTGAAATGAAATGATAGTATTTGTTTGCTCTAAGATTTATTTACATTATTTGAAGAGATTCTTTCTTGAATCGATTCCCAACTGAAATCATACAAAATTGAATTATTTGAAAGAAATGCAGTACGAGAAAATAATTGAGAGACTAGGATTCAGGAAACGTTTTTATATCCCGCAAATAACCTATTATCCTTTCGTGGAAGTTTTTTACAATCTAAATCCTGATTCTATCCCTCTGATCTCTGAAGCATCGCCCCTAAGATAGTTGCCCCGGAAAGTACAGAGAATATCCATTATTGATATTCAATTTATATATCTATGTTTGTTATGATTTTGTTCCCAAAACATATGCGCATATTTTTGTGCATCCATATGATCTATGAGCCAGCAGATTGAGAGATAAATAGAGAGATAATTATTAATATGCGGCAAGCAGCAAATATAAATACAACAATATTCAATTCAGTCTACAAAATGTAGAACAAACAAACAATAATAAAAACAATCAAAGATGCTTTGATGAGCCTCAATAATTAAGGAGTTAGTTATTGTTGTGGAATGGGTATTTTTGAATGATATTAACATTGCGAGTATTTTGTTTGTTAGATTATTTCTTATTTAGAAGATAAAGTATCAATTTCAGATAGTAAAAAATACAAAGATATGATATGAAGGTCAATTTTTACTAACTTCGAGATATTTGAATGACACAAACATAATAAGAATTGTTTGTTTTTAAAAATTGTATTTAAATTTTGATTTTGTTTTTTTGATTCAACCTATTTAACTAACTAACTGATTAACTTGATAAAGGAACATTATCTTTGTGAGAATGATAGCTTGTTTGTATTTGTCTTTATTTTTTTCTGAAACTTTGTGGGGAAGAGGGAGAGGGGATTAATTAGGAAAAAAAGGGGTGGAGAAATTGTTTTTGGTTGGGGGGAGTGAATGGATTCAGTAAAGGAAGAAGAACTAAACAGCTCTTAAGCAGCTTCCAAGATACAGAGGTAGAAGAAAAAAAATGAGAGAAGGGATAGGATGTTCTAGGTTCAATTGAGAATTCTTCATGTTATTATTTCATTTACCTGGATGTTAGTGTGTTTCTTTGGCTTTAATGATATGTCTCTCTCTCTTTTTTTGTCTTTGTTTCTCATAATAACGCATGCCATTTATCTTCTTCTTTATTAGACTATGGAGATCATTCACAAACAGGAAGATCTATAAATACTACAAGGATATCATCTTATTTAAATGCAAGTAAAACATATAATTATCATCATGTTTGCTCATTTAATAATTTTCTACTTTTGCTTCATCAATCTAGAGGTAATCCAGCACGTTTATTAAAGGCAATCAACCCTGTTGAATCACAGCTACTTGAGTGTTCTGCAAAGGTTCATCTAAGGTTTAGACTTGGTGGAGAGGTAGAACTCCAACATCTCTTTTTTTCTGATTTATTTGTGACTTCGATTTGGAAATAAAAATGTGTTTTTTTTCTTCTGATTTAAAGAATTTCCCTCCTAACATCTATTACAAGATCTTCTCGCATGGCGCTCTTGTCGATCTGAACAGCTTTGCTCCTCGAGATTACTCTGTTATTAAGAGAGGAGTAAATAAATATGCATTTTTTATGAATTTTAAAGGATAAGCTGCTGAAATCCTGAAGGAAAATAAGGTCTTTTGCAACTATTTTAATGAAAATGCAGAATAATGAGGATACTAAGAAGATCAAATATGAGCAGTACAAACAAAATAAAGAAGATTATGTTAACTAAGGATGGTACTTAAGAATCGATAACAACGGCTGGAGACCTGTAAAAATGCATAAATGATTATTTTTTGAAAGATAAACTCTTCAATAGGGACATTATCATTGAGTTTATTGAGGGAACTCTCTTTTTGTGTATTGTAGATATCTCACAAGGTTTTCAATAAGACTGATTATGTGGAGCTGTTCTCTGCCAACAAGATCAGGTATTATCACTTTAAGTCAGAAAAGAGAGAAGAGAAAGTTCTCAAGAAGCAACGACTTGTAAGATAAAAGATTGAGTGAATAAAAATAAACAGAAATTATCATTTTTTTAGTAGATAATAATAAAGATAATTAGGATTTTATATTACATTAGTTTCAAGAAAAAGGAGTGTTTTTTTTGGTTATTTTTGTTAGAATAAACTAAGATGGATCTAGAATATGTACAAAAATGCAAGGAAAGAAGAGGAAGAGTTAAGTAAGAAGAATCTAGCTGGCGTGAGTGCAATCACCAGTGGTGGGATTGCTCCTGGGGATTAGAATGAATCTGAACTTGGAGGATAGCTAGCAGGTTAAAATAAAATGAAACTTAATGGATAAGAGAATTAGCATGATATTATGAATGATGACTTGAGATATGCAGAGTATGAGAAACAATTCAAAGAAATGGAGAAATAAGACGATGGAGAGAATGATAGTAATTCTGAGGATGGAAATGATGAAATAGATGATTTGGATGATATTAATAAGGAATTAGAGAAAAATAGAGGTTCAAATAGCAACGACATCAGTGATCCTTCGAATCCTTTGAAGGATCCAAAATACATTGATATGGATGAAGGCTAATTCGATTCGGAAGTCAAGGATCTCATAGAATGGTCTAAGAATCTAGACTATGATGAGTACGTACGAGACTGGTTTTAACTCTCCACGTCAAATGCATCTGAAGCGTTCGTAGTCAAACATATCCACAACAATAACACACCATTTGGATCAGTTGCACTTATGGCGAATGTTCAGCAGAATATTTCGAAGAATCAAGCAACTAAATAATAGTAAAAGTAGTAGCTTTATGTGTGAATTTAATTTATAATAAATGAATGAAGAATTAACGGAGTGAGAAGAATAAATTGTCTTAAAAAATTAATTAAAAATAATAAAAAATAATTGGTAAAATTTAAATGATTAAGTTATTGTTTTTTCATTCTACTATTGACGCACTTTGTAGGGGAGGGTTTACAGGTTGAGTCATTGGATTATATCAGGATAAGTAGTAGTATTTTGTTTCTTTAAAAAATTAAGTCGCTGGGAGAACAAAGCGATTTAAAAGGTGGGGAATATTTTTTAAAGAAAGTATTATTCAAAAGAGCTTCATTCTGATTTGGCTTGCAGTCTAACGAGAAATCCAATTATTCAAAGAAAGAAGATGAGGATTTATTTAGAGATAAATATCAGATTGACACAATAGAGAAGAGAGAGAGAGAAAGATAAATTTAAAAGGGAGTTTGAATTTGTAAGCTAAAAACATCAAAACATAAGGGAAAATAAGAAAAACAAAACACAAGGGAGGGAATAAAAAAGCCCTTAGAATAATAAGTAAGAGGCTTATCCTGTGATATTTCTGGCATTTATCTAGCGGAGAGAATGGGATAATAGAGAATTGAAAGAGATAAATTATTATAAACTAGGAGAAAGTCAATATAATAATAGATAAACAGAAGACTAGTTATACGTGTGTGAAAAATATATGACAATGTATGGATTATGATAGATAGAGAGATCGGAGGGAGGGGAGGGGGAAAAGCTTTTAAAAAAATTAATTTCCTTGGGAAATTACAGAGGAATCTATCACATTCTCTTTTGAAAAGGGAGATTTTTCTGTTCTTTATTTTTTATTTCATTCCCATATGAATTTATATGAAAAGGTGGGTTAAATTTGATTTAAAACAAAGAGTGCTCGAGCTGCTGCTTGATAATTTCCCTTTTCTTTTCTTTCTTCCCTTTGTTTTTGTTTCGAAATAATGGAATAATATTCTTTAAATGTATATGAAAAAGTTGTTTAATTTTATAAATGGGTAGTGGGCACAATGGGAAACAAAAATCTATGAAAAATCAGCTACATATTGAGACACTCATAGATCCAAAGAATCTATGAGAGAGTAGGTAATCATCTCATTCATTGAGATTGTAACAGAGAAGTGTGTGTGTCCTTGTCTTGGAGATAGACTTGAGGGATTCTCCAATGAGTTTTTTAAATCCGACGAAAAGAAGTGTCTAGATCTTAGCTCCAATATCTGAAGTCTTGTTGTGCAAGCAGACATGGACTCTTTCAGCGGAGAGACTCTCAGCGATGTCCAGAATTCTCAGGAAAGTTGATTTAGTGAGATGTTCGAATGGACTTTTGTCGGAGAGTTCAACGAAGAAATTAGCAGATTCCTTGTCGAAAAAACACTTGAATGTGTGGAGAGGAGCGTTTCTTTGTCTCTCGCCGAGATAGATGGCAGAGGCAATATCGTAGATGACAATTTCTCTGTCGTCAAGAGCGAGTTAAGTCAAGAGAAGTTCGTCTTCAAGTCCTTGTTCCATAACTTGAGGTTCATTGGTTTTGACTTCATTAGAGTCTCTTCCGATGGTAAAAGTGAAGCTGCCCTTCATAGAGAGAGATCGTTAGAACTTGGGCTCAGCCGAGAACTTGTTGTTCACCGAAGAAGACTACTCTAGAAGGATCTCGGCGTTGTGATTTTGAAATTGAGACATTGGTTGTAAAGGAAATATAATTCAGCTTGCCTAGTTGTCCTTAGACGTTGTTTTATTTTTAGAGCCTGCTTTCGCTGGGTACTATAAATTATTTGTTTTGGGTTTTATTTGTTTATGACTTTATTTCGCTTTCCGCATGGCCCCCGCCTTATATTTCAAGCACACAAAGAAATAATTTCCTTTCAAAATAGAACTGTATTTTAATAATTTCTTCTCCTTCTTTTTTTCTTCTTTTTAAGGCTTCTCTCAACGTAGTACATTCCCTCTCCAATATGATCTAGAGATCTAATCTAATATTTACCCCCTCCTCCCTTCCCCACCCGTATATTATTCCGTAGTTTGAATCGCAGATAAATTCGCTTTATTTTGATATAAATTCCAAAGTAATTTCTTTGCTCCCCACCCTTATTTTGTTTATTTTTGTTTGATTAATCTGGCTTTATTTCTCCGCATTCTATTTCAGTCTTTTCAATATGTTTAGCTCTTGGTTTTCTGCTAATTAGTTTGGTTTTAATAGCTCAAAATATCAGATGAAGTTTAGTTTGTTTTGGTTTTTTGTTCTTCAAAAATTAGTTATCAAGCCATTGCTTCATGAATGTTCTCTCTTAAAATGGGTTATTCATTTTAATCATCTGTTATTCTTCAGATTTTCGCACAAAGAAAATCCAAAACCCTTTAACAATTTACTATTCTCGAAAAGAAATAAAGTTTAATCATAAAAATACTTTGATTACTCAATATTCTTATTATTTAATAATGAATCTTATTTGGAACAACTTCCATATTCAAAAAAGCAGATTACTTTTGTAGACAGTGATTTATTGTAATCCCTCAAATCTGCTGTTTTCAAATTATTTATTTTTCTCTTCTTACCTTAAGAACTATTATCAAATTCTCAAAAGATCTAATCTAATTTTATATTAATAATACATTGTCATTATCTAAACCATTAGGTTTCAATGCTTACTAGACATTCTATTATTTTAAGTTCTTAGCTTCAAATTTTTGCAAATCAAATTATAGATTTCTATTATTTCCTATTTATATTTTTTTCATTATTTTTCGTTGATTGCTTTTTTGAGAATCCAGTCAAATTAATAAAATATTCCTTTCTTAATTATTCTTTAATTCATGACACTGTCTTATCCTTTTATATCCTCTCATTCCTTGAGTTAATTTTTCCTTTAATCTACATTAATTCCAGCAATACTTCTGACAAATCATATTTTGAAGTGTATTTATGCGATAAAACCTAGCATCTCCTTTGCTTTTAGAAGTATTTGAATCAAACAATAATCTATTTTTAGAACAATTCTATAAAAATTTGATATTTTTGTTTAAGCTTTTTGAACCCATTCAAGCAGGTTCTTTTTGTAATAGAGAAATAATCAAATTAATTAAATCTAAGAAAAGAAGTAGATAATGTGTGCAAATAAAAGATGTAAATTAAATATCCTTTGGTAATTTTCTATACGGGGATTCAAAAAATATCCCATTCAGTTTAATTAAAACAATACGGATTCAGATTTGTGTGCCTTTGACTTGTAAACGAACACTTGCCCCCCTTTTTTATTATATTTAAATTAACTACTGAACCCGCTGAGAATTTACCAGAATAGTTAGAATTTTTGGACAAAGGAAAATTTATTTCTTTTATTTGGTTTTTTTAGTTTTATGTGAGTGAAAGCTATGTATCAAATAGCAGTATGAAGGTTATTGCTGCTGCGATTCTCTTACTTCTTGTGATAAGTAGCTTTCAAAATTTTTACATTTGCTCTTTAGCTCCTAGTTTGATATATTGATCTATTTTTCAGTTTTGTTCTGTTCTCGTTTTGTATGATGAAAAATAAAACCTTGTATTTTCTTGAATTTATAGAAAATTTTAGGTTTTCTCTTTGAATAAATAGACATTTTCAGTATTCTGTTAGGTGAGTTGCTTTAAGCAAAAAATATCCGAAAGCAACATATTGGTTTTATGTTCTAAAAATATTCATGATCATTTACAAACATCAAAAGAAAACTATAATATATTCCAGCGAATTTCATCAGTTTCCTCATGAAATATCTGCATTTACAACACATGTCACTTGCTAAAAAAACTTCACTTTAACATACAACACGAATATAACCATGAAACTGATAAACAAATAAGAAAAACTAGTTAAACCATTTTTACCGATAATATTTTTTTAATCTCATACTTTCAAAATATGAATTTAAGTGATTTCAGAATCACAATAGATTTATTCCGTTCAAAATCCTTATTTATTGCTATTATGAGATGATAAAACTCAATCCAAGATAATACACAAGCAGCCATTTTTTAGCTTACAGAGGGTATTGAATTATTACTAAAGCAATTAGACTTCACATTAAAAATCTGGACTAAAATAATTAAAACTCAGGTGACAATGTAAAGGGAATAAATTTTCCATTCAAGGACTTAACGATATAAAAAAAAGAATCAAAGATTCAAGGCCTTTAATTAAATTTATCTCCCTTTTTTCTCTGTTAGTAAATTATAATTTTTAGACTTGACTGTTAGACTAATCAAAAAAAGGCATTTTGAGCAGTTCGATATTTTTGAACTCGTGTCTTTATTATAAGGCAGGAGATTACTGAACACTAGGCTAGTTTACTGTCAATGAGACCATAAATAAATATATAAAGCTAAGCTGAGGGGATTGATATCAAAATATGGGGAGGAATTGATGAGTAATTAAATTTTATTTCCTTTCATTTGAAAATGGGTGTATTAATTTACTTCAAAAATTGGATGATTTCTGTGAGTTAATTTCTTGCAGAATTTACAAGTTTTCATTGATTTTTTTATTTTTCTGGAAAGATCTATGAATTTTATGACTTTGAAAGAATCGAAACAGCTTAATAACCTCCCAATAATCCAATATAAGGGAAATTTCGAAAACTTCTAAAGAAGCGTTATGAAAAAGCTATCATGAAAATATATGTAAATTGAAATGTGTAAACTCTATGGGGTGGTAATCTCTAATTTGGGGGAGTAAAAGCGGGGAGGAATACCCAAATTCGAGTTAGGCTGCTACTCAAGCAGAAGATATATAGAAGAGAAACTTTGATTTGTGGCCGCTCGAGAGAGGAACTAGACAATTAAGAAATCAAAAACACCTCTTGAGTTGATTTGGAGATATCCAAATACAGGGATGGTGGGAATTCTAAAGTCTAAAAAGAATATATTAATCTAAAAAATAATAGAAATAACAACCAGCACAAAGTTTACGGCTCTCTAGATCGCCTTTGAATTGCCAAGTGAATGGAAGATTTTATCTGTGAGTCTTATGAATGTGGATTCGATGAATACCTTGAAAATTGTTTAGATCCTGAAGATTAAAGGAATAAGCAGTCTCTTGATGATGATTCGATTGCTGCAGTCAGATAATAGATTTCAGTACCAAATTTTCTGCTTGCTGATGGCAGTTTTGAACTGGAAAATTAGCGCTTTTTAGATATTGAAAAAGGTCTTGATCTGAATGAAGTAGAAGAAAAAGAAGAAGGAGACTAATGTCGAACTAAAAAAGTTACTAAAAATAGTCATAATTTTGAAATTGAAAATGGGTTTCAAAAGAATGCTAATTATAGCACAGCTGATTCGTTCTCGTTGATATCATCGACTAATTCCTATGCTTCAGATATGATGACGCAGATGATGTCTTAGTCATAGCATCCCTGGAGACACAAATATTAAGAATAGTAATGCTAATTTGAAGGTAGATAATAAGAAGCTTATTTGCCTTTTGACCAAGCTGAACCCGAATATTATTAGAAGTGTTATTAAAATTATTTTTTCTCTGATGCTCCTTTGGATAGGATCCATGGAGAGGGTTAAGGTCTTCGTAGATAGGGGTCATTTATCCAGCAGGTTTCAAAAGACTATGAATGCGAAAAGAAGTAGATAGTAATTCAATTAAATGCTCAAAATATTGCATGCCATACGTTATTCTCATCCGTAGTATCTTCTTCTTCTTCAAGTGAAGAGCAAGGACTAGACTAATTAGATTGCTCTGTCTTCGATGTTTGTCAATCTAATGCTTAACTCACTGGAGACAACAAATAAAAAACTTAATTCTAATCGCTAGATCAGGAGAAAAAAAGCTTAATTGACTGTTAAGTTTCACTTCTGACTGAGGGGAGATTGATAGTCAAAGATATTCATTCGAAATCTAGCTAGAAAATAATGCTGGGAGAAATTTATTTGAATAATAAATCAAATAATTCAAAAAACTAAAGAGGATTCAGAAGAATCCACAGCGTTACTGAAACACTTTTTGGTGTATCTGTGGAGTATGGTAGCTGTGATTCGATGTGCGAATTCATTCCTTAAGAAATTATTCAAGAGTTTCTAATGGAAAACTCTTAGAACAACACGGGAGAACATTTTTAAGAATAATTGAAGATTATAATGGACTATCAGATGAGGATGAGGAGTTTGAGAGAAATGATCTCAATAGAATCGAAGTCTGAAAGCATCAGCAAAGTGATTAAAAATGGAGAACTCTTGCTGAGAAAAATTGAAAAATCTTCAAGTAAAAAGGAATACCAAATGTATGAATATTCGATTATTCGTGTTAGAAATGGTATTCCAAGTGTATTGAGTTAAGGTATGTCAAATGGATTAATTAGCGTTGCTGGCTTGAGTAGAAACACTTTAGCTCAATAATTACTTAGGACAAATGATTGGCTTATGAAGATTGATGAAACACCAGTGCAAAGTGTTCTCAGAAATATTTCGTTAAACAATAATAGATGGAATTAATAAGGATAATAGAATAACAATAACTAAAAACGATAACAAAAGATTAATGTAATCGATTAAGCTTTTTAAGCTCACGTTTCTAGTGCTGTTTACTAAATTAGCCCATAATAGAACGCTGCTAATAATAGCAAATCACATTTTCACAAAATACAAGTCACCGACTATTTATGCATTGATTCCTACAGTGAATTATCTGCAATTTTCCAAGAACCAAAAAAAGAGCAGAATTTAGATGATGAACCATCTCAAATAGATTAATCATACTCAATGAACAACTCTTAGGATTCGCTTGAAGAGTTTCTAAAGGACATACAATCATCATCAATTCCATAAGTTCCTAGAGTCTCTTCAGGTATTATGAAAAAATCCCTTAGATAATACTACACAGCTAGCAAAGTCATTGTAGATAAATACTACAAGACATACTCTGAATCATAACGTCTCTAGCAACAAATCCACAGATTACTCAATAAGCGAAACCACAAATATAAATGACAGAAATAAAATCTGCTAGAAATACTACTAATTTATTTATCAATCAATACAAATTTACACAATTCTATTCTTTTCTTTGTTTATTTATTTTTTCTTCTTTCATTTTACCAATATATTTTTCATCGTATTCATTATATTTACATTCTCATATTCAATTCACACACAAAAAGCTTAATAAGCTTACTTTCACAATTAGTTGATGAGCTTTTATGAATAAGGATTTTGGCTTAATTTTATCCACTGATCAGGAGGAGAAAAAGAAATTGTATTTTTTCGTTCAATGACTTAGGCTATTTAAGCGTGTTTACGTGTATGTAAAGGGCAAGAAGAACAATAAAATTTAATCTCAAAATAAATTTGTTTGTGTCTTGAGAGGAGAAAGACTAATCGAGGAAAAGCATTTCCGCCAATTATTGTTGGGGGGATAAATTTTTTTTTAGATTTTCGTTAATTATTAGAAAAAGAAAAATAGTAATTTTTACCCTTCGAAGGTGATCAATCATCGATTGATTGATTTTAAGTAGGTGAAATCAAGTCAAGAATCAAACTCTGGAGAAACAAAAAAATTAACATTTGATATGAGTGAAGAAAGAGAAAGAAGAGGTGAAACATCTGATAAGAAAAAGAAAGCTAGGGACTTCCATATTTCTATGAATTACAGTAACAATAAGTTGTCCACCCCTAAAAGTGCATAAAAGTACCGAAAAGAAGACAATGAAAAAGAGGATATCTCTCCAAAAATGAAGGAAAGCTACTCACCTACTGTTTCGTCAATCATAGGTCCTTTTGAGAAAAGTATTCTCAAAGAACATTTTGGGTTCCCAAATATATCGATACCTGTAGTTGCATAGACTGTTGCAGCTGCGTAGAATCTTCCATATGGGAGTTCATAAACTTAAATATATCCTTCTTCGCTGTTTCCTCTCAGCACATTTGGAAAAGTGCCTGAGTACATTAAGGGAATGAATTATTATTAAGAATTCTGGAAACTCTTTTTCACTAATGAAGTCATCATTAAGAAGCTGCATGAGCACAAGAAAGAGCTAACGGTGATAAGGGATTAAGCAGATAGGCTTGAGGTAAGTAGATAAAATACAAAGAACACACATAACTTTTATTTTTATGGGACATTATCCTTAAAATAAATTATCCTCCTATTCTTTTGTCTTTCTTATTTCTCATCACTCAGTTGGTTTTCATCTTTTTATGTCTTTTCAGGATATGGTTATAAACAATGAGGAGGGTATTTCTTAAGATTAGGATTCGAAATCACAAACGAACACAGTACAGAAGATCAAGAAGAAAAATAGAAGATGTGCTTAAGATATACAAAAAGATTACAATGTAACATTTTAAAAAAGTTCTTCCATATGAAATATTAATTCTTTTTCAATTATAAATGGCTAAATATGATTTATATTTCTCTCAAAGTGTCCCTACGAGAACTGCACGAAGACATATGGGAGTGAGGTGTCTTTGAATCTGCACATCAAAATCAAGCACAACGGAGGCAACAAAACAGAAAGAGAAAAACTT
>Ga0302271_10000681_pt1 | contig 33311 bp, 10 predicted proteins | sample III_Bog_N1_1_FD_198767 | JGI IMG/M metagenome (GOLD analysis project Ga0302271, IMG submission 198767) | Peat permafrost microbial communities from Stordalen Mire near Abisko, Sweden - III_Bog_N1_1 | ecosystem: Environmental > Terrestrial > Soil > Wetlands > Peat | place: Sweden: Abisko... | reverse complement strand
CTAGCCTATTCAAGGAAGGATCAGAGCATGAATTATTTTTTTATCAATAGCTTCGATCTGTTAAGCTGCTTTGATTTAGAGAACTGCATTTCAAAAGGTTGAGAGCGTTGCTGCTCTTGTTTTCTTTTCTTTAAGATTCTAATTAATTGTATTATATCCTAGAGTTTTGTTCATTCTCAGAGATTTCTTGAGATTGACTCTGGGAGATCATGTAGTTTTTGAGCTCTGAGTTATCCTAGCATATTTATTAATTCACAAAGTGGGAGTCTGCCCGATTTCAAAGTTGTCCTAGATCTTAACATGGTTCAAACTGAGTAGTTGTTATTCATAACTTACTCGTTAAACAATAGAAATACAAACTTTCTTGAAAAAGACCGGCATCTAAGTAAATGTTCTGCTGCATTTTGATAACCGAGAAGTTGCCTGTCTGCTCCCCATCGAATGGTTAAAGCACCTAGCCTTTATTTTAATCCGGGAAATTTATTAGATATCCTTGGAAATTGAAAGAGATCGAAATTTAATAATAATTTAATAGAATACTGAACTCATAATAGCCAAATTGTTAGAATTTTTAGAAAATTGTCATCAGCTATCATCTAATGATTATGTGACAGAAATTAATAGAATTGAGGGTATGGCAAGTGAATAAGCTTAGTATTAATTTAAAAGTTATGTGGGGGGTTTGGATAATAAATTAATTTGATAAAACATTTTAATAAATCAGATAATTTCAAGAAGAGAGAAAGAAAAATAGGAGAATGGAAGTCAACAAAGCTATTTCTAAAGAAGGACTGAAATGGAAGTGCAGAGAACATCCTACATTTCCATGTGATTTTATCTGTCTCGATGGAGAGGCTAAAAATTGCGTTGTGTGCTTACTTTGCGTGCAGAATCATTCAATTCCTGTCTCCAATTTGATTTCAATGTGTTATGTGTTGTCCACTAATGAACATGAGATATTGTAAGCTTATCCTCCACTGAAAGATCAGGAACTATCTAGCAAACTAAGGAATACTAGCTTAGAATAATCGCATTCAGAAATTGAGGTTTATTTTAAGAAATTACGAGAAGATTTTGAAAAAGAAGTAAAAGCAGCTGAACAAAGAGCCAAACAGTCTGTGATAAAATAAGAGACAGCACGCCATGAATTATTAGAAGGATACTTGAGAATTGCGGAAGTAGAGAAGCTGAAGGAGCTGATAGTCTCTGAGAAAGAAAGTGATGAGAAGGATCTAGATCGCTTCATAAAAGAAAAATGGAACAAAGCTGAAGAAAACAGAAACATAATGGCAGATCTTATGGACGAACATGAGGCTGTATTGTAATTCTCTTTTGATGAACCTAATAGAATTGCCGAAGAATTAATTTAAAGTCTTAAAAACATCAACTTCTTTCAGTCACCACAAGTTACTTTGATAAAATCCACTTTTGGTACTTCTCAGTAAATGGAAATTACTTAAAATGATAATTAGATTTGTGAAATCAAATAAAGAACTAATTATTGTTGGGATTAAGTATTTATCGATCCTATTCTCAATCCTTTGAAAAAGTACATTTTTCACATCGAAGTAGAATAGAAACGAACTAGAGAAAATTCATTCTTCTTTGGCCTTGTGAAAGACTAAGGAAAAGATAATAATTATGCATTCTTGTAAAGGATATGTTTCAATGATTAATATTATGGCTGCGGTATAAATAAGTAAGTTAAGGGTAATCCAATACATTAAGGAACTAAAGTGATAGGTAAGCACAGTTTCGAAGTCAGAATAGATTTGTAACAAAAGTTTCTGAGAGTCGCTTCCCTCCCTGACTATTCCTCAATCGCAGAGCTGGATGATCCGAATAAAATAGACCCGAAAGTAGCCTATCGATTTTTTCTTTCTATGATTAACTAAGGTGACATGATGAGAATTACTAAGATGAGAACAGTTAATAAGTTTGATGAAAAGATCTGATAGAATTACATATTTCTGTGTGTGTTTTTTTTTAAGAATAATTGAAATCAATTTGATGAATCATCATAGAATTACGATCATTTTTTATTAGTTTTTAGATTTATTTAGTTTTCCAATCTCATAATTCATAGATATTCTCCATTATTTTTAATAAAATAACCAAAAATCTTAAGAAAATTATTTATTTTCTAGAATACTTTGCTACAATTTTGTATGTTTGTTTGTTTAAAATGGTTGGGTTTTGAACTCAGATCTAGTAATCATTCAGCTGATTTTTGAGATGACTCTTCACATTTAGTTGAGCTTGGTGTTACTTCGATTCTCTTCATTAGAGAAATCTTATTTTTTTACAGACCCTCTTCTTCTTTTAATATGCTCTTGAAGAGCTCTGCTAATGCAACTATTGCTTGGTAATACTTTGGTAATTTACAACTGTATTGCTAAGACTGAAGAGGAATTTTCAAGGATCTGCAGATTATTACTACAACTTTTGTATTAGCTAACCAGAATTTCTTTTTATGAAGAAACTGAGATTGCTATTTATTGTCTTTAAATAGTTATAAGTTTTCACTCTTCTCATAGATAAAATCAACATTTCAGTTACTGTTTTTAGTTTAAATGAATCTTTTAAACTTTCATTTACGAATTAAATAGTTTAGCAATGATCCAATAGCTTCAATAATCAAGTTACATACTAACAAAATATTTATTGGAAGTACTTGAGAATTTATATTCTCTTTTGCTTTTTGAGCTTGGTAAGTTCTTGCTATTTTTGCATTTTGTTGGTGAGCTTGTTTCCCAGCAGTTATGTCAAGAGAAGAGATTGCTGAATTAGTTTTTTCTCAATAGCTTCGATTTTTAAAGCTGCTTCAATTTGGAGAACTGCAGTTCCCTAAGGTTAAATGCATTGCTGCTCTTGTTTTCTTTTCTTTAGCATTTTAATTAAGTCTATTATTCTGTTTTAGAGTTAGAAGGTGCTTTTCATATTGATTTTTCTTCATTTTGAAGTAATCTGACTGTTTTCTTGCTTTTTCTATTTGATACTAATTCTTCAATTATTACTTGAGTCAAAGAGGAGTTGATCTTTTTTGGAAAAATCTTCACTCATTTGAAGAATTATGATGAAGATGGATTAATTGTGGCTACGTTCCCCTTTTGAGAATTAAGTATTTAATTTTTTGGTAATCGAAAATAGAAGCTAAACAAATTGAAGAGTTGGGACATTTAGTGAAGTAGTATTCTAAGCTATCCTGGATTATATCCTAGCAGTCTTGTTCATTTTCAGAGCTTTCTTGGGATGATTTCTGGGAGTGATCATGTAGTTTTTGAGCTCTGAGTGATTCTTGCATATTTATTAGTTCACAAAGTGGGAGTCTGCAGGATTTCAAAGTTGTCCTTGATCTTAACCAGATTCAAACTGAGTAGTTATTCCTACCTTTTACTCGTTAATCACTGAAATAAAACTTTCTTGAAAAAGAACTGCATCCGGTGAATGATCTGCTGCATTTGATAATCGAGAAGTTGCCTGTCTGCTCCCCATCGAATAGTTAAAGCACCTAGCCTTTATTTTAATCCTGGAAATTTATTAGATATCTTGGAAACTTAAAGAGATAGATAGAAATTTAATAATAAAATAATTGAATACTGAACTCATAATAGCCAAATATTAGAATTTTCAGAAATTTTAGTTGATATTTCTCACGGTGGCTATCATCTTATGATTATGTGACAGAGACTAATAGGATTTGGGGTATGGCAAGGGAATTGGCTTAGTGTTTAGTTTAAAAGCTATGTGGAGTTTTGGATAATAAATTAGTTTGATGATAAATATTTAAAAATCAGATAATTTCAAAAAGAGAGAAAAAGAAAAATAGGAGAATGGAAGTCATCAAAGTGATTTCTAAAGAAGGACTGAAATGGAAGTGTAGAGAACATCCCAATGTACCATGCGATTTTATCTATCTTGATGGAGAGGATAAATATTGCGTTTTGTGCTTACTTTGCGTGCAGAATCATTCAATTCCTGTCTCAAATTTGATTTCAATGAGTTATGTGTTATCCACTAAAGAACATGAGATCTTGTAAGCTTATCCTCCTTTAAAAGATTAGAAGTTATCTAGCAAACTAAGGAATACTAGCTTACAATAATCGCTTTCAGAAATTGAGGTTTATTTTAAGAAATTACGAGAAGATTTTGAAAAAGAAGCAAAAGCAGCAGAACAAAGAGCCAAACAGTCCTTGATAAAGTAAGAGAAAGCATGTCATGAATTATTAGAAGGATACATGAGAATTGCGGAAGTAGAAAAGCTGAAGAAGCTGATAGTTTCTGAGAAAGAAAGTGCTGAGAAGGATCTAGATCGCTTCATAAAAGAAAAATGGAACAAAGCTGAAGAAAACAGAAAGGTAATGGCTGATCTTATGGACCATTATGAGGCTGGATCGTAATTCTTGTTTGATGGGCCCAATAGAATTGCCGAAGAAATAATTTAAAGTCTTAAAAGCATCAATTTCTTTCAAAAATCAATCTAAGAACCACAAGTTACTTTGATACAATCCACCTTTAATAATTCTCAATAGATTGAGATAACTAAAGTTGATAATTCGATTTATTAAGTCAAAAAAGTAAATAATAATGGTGGCTGGGATTAAATATTTATGGATCCTATTCTCAATCCTTTGAAAAAGTACATTTTGCACATCGAACTAGAATAGAAACCAGGAAATAGTAATAATTAATTCTTTTTTGGCCTTACGAAAGACGAAGGAAAAGATAATAGTTAAGCCTATTAGTAAGGCATGTGTTACTATGATTAAGTTAATGGCTATGGTATAACTAAGTACATTAAGGGTAGTTAGATGCAATCAGGAACTAAAACGACAGGTAAACACAGTTTCTAAGTCAGAATTTATTTAAATCAAAAGATTTTGAGAGTCGCTTCCCTCCCCGACTATTCCTCAATCGCAGAGTTGGATGATCTGAATAAAATAGACCCGAAAGTAGCCTATCGCTTCTTCCTTTCTATGATTTTCTAAGGTGACATAATGAGAATTACTAATATGAGAACAGTTAGCGAGTTTGATGAAAAGATGTGATAGAATCACATATTGCTTAGTGTGTTTTTTAAGAATAACTGAAATCGATTTGATAAATCTTCTAATAATTATTGTCATATTTTATTAGTTTTTTGATTTATTTAGTTTAGAAATCCCATAATTCCATGATATTCTCCATTGTTTTTAATGAAATAACCAAAAGGCTTAAGAAAATTACTTATTATCCTCAATTTCTTTACTAAAATTTCTTTATGTTTGTTAGTTTTATAATTTTTGGCTTTTGAACTACAGATCTAGTAATCACTCAGCTGATTTTTGCGATATTTCTTCACTTTTAGCTGAGTTTGGTGTTGCTTCGATTCTCTTCACTCGAGAAATCTAAAATTATTGCAGATCCTCCTCTTTTTTTTCAAATATTCTTGGGGAGTTCTACCAATGCAACTGCTGTTTGGTAATATTTTGATTATATACAACATTGTTGCTCAGAATGAAGAGAAATTTTCAAGGATCTTCATATCATTACTACAACTTTAATTATTGTTAAAAAGGATTCTGTTCTATTAACAAACTGAGATTGCTATTATTATTTTTAAATAATAAAAATAATATTATTCAAATGAATAAAAAGATGATATAAAACTGGCATTAATTATTCTAACCAGAATCTTCAATTTTTGATTTATTACCATCTGCTTGTTTCAATAAAAAAATAACTCAATAATCTCCAATAATCTTTAGGAATTGAGATATTAATGGTTTAAAAATTAACTTACTACAGGTAATTAACTACTCAAATATATCAAACTTGTTCTCATTTAAATAAAATCTTGTTCAATCAGTTAGCTACTCTAGTAAAGATCTATTACCATATGAGCATAAGATTAACCTTTGATAATGTTTCAAATCTTGAAGAAAGATATCCTCAGAAAAAAGTACCAGCACTTGTCTTTTAGAATTGCAAGTATGCTGGACCTGAACCAGATTTAAATTTATAGTCTTATATCTTTCCTCTGTCAACTTCCCTAATCCTTAGGAAAAAAGATATAAAACTACTAGCAGTTAATTCCCCTTAATCTTGTTTTTCTTGTATGGAAATGGATATTTTGAACAGAGATAAATATGGAAAAAAATGAAGGTCAAATAAATCTACGAAATACAGAAATCATAGGAAAAATGATAATTCAATTTGAATTCAAGTCAATCCTTCTTTGATTTATCAATCAATTTCTCTTCAAGAACGAACCATCTTCTGAAATTGTTTCAACTTATGCCTCACTGCTCTGTCCGTCATCTCTTTCTAGATCTAGATCATTGTCTGATGGATTCTATTAGTCCATTTGCAAGAAGTTATTGAAATAACAGCTGTTTCGTTCTTCACCTTCAGTATAGTTTCGTTATTTAACATTTCCAGAGATACCTTGGGCATTCAAGTATTGTTAATGGCTGTGACCTCCATTTTAAGGGATTGAATTGCGTTGTTATGCAATCTAGAATTCATTTTAAAATCCCCATTCGTCATCATCCTGAGCATTCCCATTATGGATTCGCACTTCTTCATCTTGGCATTCTTCTTTTTAATTTTATCTTGAGAGATCTATCGAATCATCTGCATTTCCTCCATTATCCATAACTTGTTCCATCTTCTCAATCCCATAGACTCTTTCAAGTGCATCTGCTACAGTTGAACACTCACTGTAAAGATTCAATCTAAACACTTTCTGCAAGAAAGGACGAACATCTTCTTTGTCAAGTAGCTTTTTCAGAAAATCAGTAATATATTTCAGTTCCATATCTCGCTTGTTGTCAAAAAACGGGATTATCGGGATGCCATTATCAATTTAGAACCCAAAGGAATATGCTGCATTGTCGACTAGCACAACATCTTTGAGATCGCGGTTTTTTAATATTCTCAAATCCTTAACGAGAACTTCATCTTCACCTAGGATTTACACGCAATTCTCGCGACTAAGCACAAAATCAACCAATTACTGGTTCGGGTCAAGATATTCTATGACTTTTGAAGCATAACACGAATGGGAAGCTGTGAATACTATGATCTCAAAGAATTTGCTTAATTCAGAGAGCATTTCCATAGCGTAAGGACGAATGTTGATGCGAACCTAAAAAACAAATAAGATAAAAAATATGAAATAATAAAGATAAAAACAGGGAAGTAGTTGGCCTCCAAAGTATTTGGTAAGCCATCCTACCTCCATGAATTCACCAGTAGGGAATGTAATCGGAAGAATGACATCTGGAGGAATTCCTGATGAAGAATTCTCATTGCAATGAATTAGAGTTTCATCAAGGTCAAACACAATTGTCTTTTTCTCTATCAAAAAAAAACAAAATTAATTGATAAATTCACAAGTCAATAATGCTAAACTATCTTCTTATTTCTCTCTCTTTCTTTCTCATATTTAAATGTCTTCCTCACTTGTAGGATTTAATGGTAGATTAATGATCTTTTCTTCAAGAATTAATGGGTCTATTGGTTCCAGATGCTTGCAGTATTGCAAACCATGGAATGTCTAAATGAAATGCTCTCTGTAAATCTAGCTGAAATAATCCTCAGGATTCGGGTAACGATTGTGCATGTCCATGCTGGTATTGTAATAGCAAAATGCCAGAAGATTTATGGGAGTTTCAATTCTCTGCTTTTTTATTAACCCAGTCTTAGGGTGATTAATCCCAGGTGATGGTTCAGATGAATACTCACCTTAAGGTTCGATTTCATTTTCCTCTAAGTATCCATCCATAGTTGATTGTTTAATCTACGTGATGTACTTACAAAGGATGGCCTCTTCTTCAGTTTTGATTGTTTCAACAGCTGTGACTTTATGAGAATCTTATGCTTGCTTGTATTTTATGTTATTTGCTATTGGAATAGAGGTGAATTCCTTGACGAGAAGAAGATGATCATTCTTAGGAATACCCTTATTCAAGTTATTCCCTAAAGTAGCTTGATCTGGTTATGTCTTTCTCATCAGTGAATTTGTCTTGGTCGTAGCAGACAATGAGGAAACCAAAGCGTTGATGTTGGCAGCTTTCTTGAGAGTTGTTTCTAGTTGTTTTTTATTTCTCATCTCCTTGCTGTTGGCTGTCAACGCAGAACCAAGAATCTATTAGCTACTCGAGGAGTACTGTACGCTTTGAGTAATTCCAGTCTTGACAACACCAATGTTTTACTTAAAAATAAAATACATTTTTGTCAACTATTTTGAAGGTAAAATCTAAAAATATTTTGGGTTACTTTCTGTATTGGATTGGGTTTCATTGGAGACTCAATGCATTTCGTTTTAAAGCTAGCCGAATTCGGTTTTAAATATGTTTAAGAACCACCTCCTAGACCTTGCTTAACTAAGGAATTCTCTCTCTTGCTATTAGTACTGTTAACAGAATGTCCTCGATTCTATTACGAAGAGGATGTTTAAATGAAACTTCCAGTTTTCTAAATCTTCCCTGAAACTGTTGCTACTGTTGCAGCTGCTTCTGTGTGTGTATGTGTGTGACTCCTAGGAATGCTAGTATGTTGTTGTTGATGTTATGGTTATTGCAAAATCTGTTACTATTATTAAATTGAAGGTGTTTTTGGTTTTTTGAAACTGTTTTTATTATGAGTTAGGCCTTTTTGTATTCCTAGTGGTTGTCCTTAGAAGGATATCTAAATGGTTGCTTACTACCCTTGAGTTTATTATTACTACTATAGTTACAGCTGCTGTTATTAATATCCATATTATTAAATCAATTAAGAAATTTATTATCCATGATTATTCAAATTCTACTACGATTGATGAAGAATTTGCTATGATAGTGAATTCATTTGTAATTATTTTTCCTTTTCTGCAGCATTGCGCTGAGTTTGAAAAAGAAAGAACTTTGTCAATAATTCATTATTCACATATTTAGACTTCATTTAAGGTATGTATTTATTCTGTCCTGTGAAGGCACCGCATTAATGGTACTCTTCATCAACCTGAGGATTCACAGTATCCTTTTCATTACTTATTAGTTACTGATCACTTTAATTATTCTTATTATTCTTATTATTATTGTTATTTTCAGTGACTTCAAGGTTATGCTCACTTCTTCTATTGCTGTGATTATGCATTTATGAAGTATTATTCTCAACAAAATTCTCACTTCTTCTGTTGTTGTGGTTCTTATTATGCTAGCTATCCCTCTAAGATGACGAAGAATGTTGTTCTTATAATAGCAATTGTTAAGTGTATGGCTGCTTATTGACGATTTTTTCTTAAAAAAGTGATTACTGTTATTATAAAAAAGATGAAGTTGCTGATGAAAAAGATTCTTTGTTGCTTTATTTTGGATTTTTCAGATCCGTAGCAGCTTCTCCTCTTAAATGCAAGGGATTTTAATGTTATCTGATAGAGCCATAGTAATCTTTTCCTAATTCAACGCCTTTTTGTGGTTATGACTTTTTACCCAAAAACGGAGATGCTAACTTTGCTTTGGAATTGCATATCGAACGTGCTAAAGAACTACTTTTCTTCAACTACTCAGTTACAGAAGTGTTATTCTAGGATAGATAAGTACTTGGAGCTTGCGTCTCAATGCTTTGATCGAAGAGACGCTTAGTACTCATGAATTTTATTGAACCTGCAGATCCTAGCTTGTTAATTATGTTATTTTTGTTATCGGTATTGCTGGTACTGAAGCTATTTGCATTGAGCGATAATGAGACCTATTGTTATTGCTACTGAAAAAGGTTGAATCCAGCTGAAGAAGCGAAGATCTAACTTGCTGGGATGGGCTTGGAATCTAAAGCATAAAATCTACAACACACAAAAACCAAAACGAACTTAGAACGATTTTTGAAATTATTTGGGCTTTTATTTTCTTGAATTACTGCTAATTTGGTGAGGATTAGATATCAACCTTTGAATTCGGCATGGTAGCTCTGGTTTTATGCTAATTCTTTGTGTGCAGCATTTAAAGCAGACTCTTAGGCATTTAGTTAGTGATATTTTTACTAGCTTTGTTCGAAACAGGCAAACTGGCTGCTTACCCTGCAGTTGGATTTAAAATACCCTCAAATTAGTCTAAACCTACGAAATTATTCATCTTCAAATGAGATATCTCTTGGTTGTTGTTGTTCTTCCCAGCAGCGTCAAATGTCCTTTATGAAAGCTAGTCTTCATTATTATTGTTCTAATTGCCCAAACAGCTCAAATTTATATTCCTTGGATCAGTAAGGTGAGCTTGGGTTGCTTGGCTGATTACAAAGGAAGCTTTCTTAGAACTAGTTTGATTTTATCCTAGATTGTACTCCTCCTTAATGCTGCCTCGCAAAAGTAGTCTTCAATCCAAAGAAAGATTTAAGTCAATATTTGAATTAATATTTAGAATTTTTTTTGAAAAATTCAAATCACAGCAAAGTTTATTAGTTTCTTCTTAAAACTTTGAGCTATTTTCATCAACACTTTTTGTTGAAAAACACTACTTTTTTAAATCGTCTTAATCTCTCTCTCTCTTTCACTTACGTGTTGTTCTTCTGCGCAAGGTTGAAGCCACGTTGAGAAGGCCCTTCTGTGAAGCAGCTCTAATGATGATGAGGAGCTATGTTCTTCTGTGAATAATTTGTGGAGAGCTTAAAAGACGAGCTATTTGAAGCAGCGCTTCCTAGAGTCTCGTTTCGAATCTGAGAGTATATAAAGAAAACAAAAGATGAGTTGTTTAGTTGGGGGAAAGGAAAAGATAATCTTACCTCATTTTGAAGGGCTTGCTGTCTGATGAGGTTGGTAATAGTATCCTTGGAGCTCGAATCCTGTGAGGTAGTGAATTCCGTCAAGCATTTTTGACCTTATTTTACCATACCCAAAAAGAAATTACCAAACCATAATAAACAAAAACTAACTTGGCTTACTTGGAACTATCTTCTTGAGTCTATCTATCTGCTGTTGAACCATCTAGCGACTATCTGATTCTCCATTTTTCTTGCCTTTCATGTTTTATGTATTTGTTTATGAAACAATTATTAAAATTTAATAAATTGTAACAATATTCTTCCTTCACACACACAATTTTTAATATTTTTTTTCAATCTTTCAAGAATTGGAGACTCCTAAATCTTAAGTATATTATAACGTATTCTGCCCCCACGGAATAACTCCACTTAATAACCGCACATGCAAGAAGAATTCTCGCTTGAAATTACAAATATTTCATGTACCCCTTCTCCCCCCAGGAAGATATTTTTTTAAAATTTGAATGATAATACACAAGAATAAGAACAACATAAACATACTCAAGCACTTACTTCCTTCATGACATTCTCATCTGAGTCGTCGTAAATGTTCCTAGCCTGTTTTATTCATATTATCACAAACCAAAAATAATCAAATTTAAATGAGAAAATCTTTGTTTTTTGAACTTAACAAATTCAACCAAAAAAATAATAATAATCTCCTTGCAAATATTACCATCTGCCAGACTTACAGCACATTGTCTTCTTCCACTGAAGCGACCACAAGGTTTTCTTTCTGGTTCCATGATAAATCAGTAACTTTTGAACGATGTCCACCATGCATGAAAAGCAGCTCAGGCTCGCCATCTTGAAGGTCCTCGTGTTTTAGTTCTTACCCACATTTACTGATATCCCATACAATGACTCGTCTATCAGCAGAGCAACTCGAGAACACACCAACATTGAAAGGAGACCACTCACAACGTAGAACCTTTTTGGAGCACAAAACAAATTTTAAAATATGTTCAAAATCAAGGAAAATTTCTCTATTCACCTGATCAGTATGTCCTTGGAAGGTGTGTAGTCTTTTGGAGGTATTTCTGAGATCCCAGAAAGCAACTGTTTTATCTTCAGAGCCAGTAAGGAAGAGATATTCATTGAAAGGATTGAAATCTAAACAGTAAATATCTCCAGTGTGAGCTTGTGTGCAGTGTGTTGGTGAGATATTAGCACTGTTTTACTTTTATCTCAAATCCCAACTTAGGAGAGAAAAAAATACACAAACAATAAACACACAATATTTCCATTTTTACATATTTTTAAAAGATATTCTTACATAGCGACAGTGCGATCATCACTGACTGAACCAAAGATTTCAGGGTTAATTTAATGCCAAGCAACATCTTCGACACATGCCTTATGGAATTCGATTTCATGCAATGGACTGATTTGAGAGTTCAGCTATGATGCAGCTTCAATGTTCCAAATGCAAATCTTCTTGTCATAACCACCTGAGACGATATATCCCTTGGAAAATTAAAAATAGTTTTTGTAATTTCTTAGAGGAGATTATGTTGAAAAAGCTCTTAAATTCTCAAATATTTTGCATTTCCCCAATAATTAATTTATCTACTTATTTCTTAGGATTCCATGATAGGCCATATCCTTCAGCTGTGTGTCCAGTTAGTTTGAGCTATGGTGATACAATGTCTTTTTATGGCGTTCTTGGGTGCTGAGTGTAGTCGAAAATATGAACTTCTCCTGAAGAAACTTTTGTCGCTATCACGTTGTATTTCTATGGCATGTATCTAGCTCGATTGACTTCTCCTTCATGGAGGATTTTAGTTTCAATTTCGATTCTGCTTTCACCAGCTGATAGGCCATTAGCATCTTTACTTCCGTTATCTCCAGATTCAGCACCGACTTCCTCAAGAGGCAATCTCACCTGATGGAGAAACAAATTGACATCACTTTTAATAATGTTGTTTTTAAAATTGAACAGTACTTTTGCAATGAGGAGATAGTCCTTATCTTAGCCTGATGTATGAGTTCCTAAGACGAGTTTATGGATAGCGTAGTCACTTTCCTATGGGCTATTGAGATAAAGAATGAAACAGATTCATTTGAAATAGTCTAATTTTTGTACATATCTTTGGTAGGCAGCCATTGGACAGTAAGTGAAGGCCAATCGAGCTCATGGGTGATTGCAATGTCATAGAGGAAAGGGGCATTTTTCTTCCATATTTTATATTCCTCATTGATTGTCTGGTTCTCGAATCCATCATTGAATTCTGTTAGATTGTCAAGAAATGAAATATCAAAACAAGAACAAAAAAAGGGATTGAAAGTAGATGAAGAATTTGATAATAAGAGAATTTTGAAAGTAAATTGGATGAGAAGGGGCTAATGGCCAAGAGAAAGAACATGCTTTTCTTCTAATAGAAATCTAATAATGAAAGGGATTCTACCTTCTGCCATTTATTGAGCCATCTTAATATGTCCTGCTAAATTTCTTAATCTTTCTCCTTCTTTTGTTTTTGTTACTGTAAATTATTCCAAGGATCCAAACGACAAATAACTCGTTTAATCTTCGCACTTAGCGCGCGACTGGCTCTTGCTATCCCTTTCCCCTTGTGTTTTGTGTTTGCTTTAAATTAATTCTAAGGATATTGATTTTTTCTCTATTAGCAAAATAATAAGATTATCTTTCATTCATCTTAAGTATTTTCTCAACTTTTTCCATTTGGATTGCTTGTAAACTCTACAGTTTAAAAGTCTATCTTGATTTATTACAAAAAAAATATGAATATTCCTGCTGAGAAAATCATTAATTTAATTAATTCCCTAACTGTGAAGTTACTCAAGAAATACACTAGAGATTATCCTTGGATGAGAAGATTTCTCAACAAATTTTTTTTTGAAAAATAAGGATTCAAAGAAAATGGTGTGACATTCTATTTTAAAAATCTCAAAGAAAAGAGATAGCTAGTCTTGAAACTGCCTTCTATGCACGAAAAAAAAGCAGAAACTCTCAGATTAATTGGAATCATAGGGGTTTGATAGAATCATATTTTTTGTCAAATAAAACAGAAAAAGTTCTTTGAAGGACCGTATCTTTGGTATTCTCATTAATCTTTCAAAAATATAACTCAGTTCCAGTGAATTTCTCAGTTTGACAAATTCTCAGAAACAGAATAACTCTGATCTGCATAGGATAGACTTAGATATTAATTTGCTTTATCACTCAACTTAGAAAGAAACTAGATTGGAGACAATGGAGCTTAGCAACTTATCAAGCAAAAATTTAGGATAATAAATCAACTGTAATGAAAACATTCATATTTAATCTCTATTAGCTTCTCTAGCTAATCTTATTACTTTGTCAAACATATCTCTGGATCTCAATAGGAACGTAATTTCTCCAATTGATCTTCAATCTATTTGATATCCATCCCTCCCTTAGCAAAACTCATGAATCTATCTAGTTTTTTACTCAATCTTAAAAGTACCAAAAGTAAATGTCTAAGGTCATAGTCTCTTTTAGCTCCTTTTGCTTATCTCCAATATTTAACAAGGTTATCTTTCCAATTAAATTAAGATTTAATTGGAGAAGTTGGAATATAATTTCTTCACCTCCCACTTTCCAATCTCCTCAATCTATCTAACTTATCATTCAGTTTAAGCTGTAACTTGATTGAAGACATCAGAGTTGATTCTATTTATAATCTCCCTTATTTTACAAGCATATCCCTCAATGTAGACGTTAATTTCATAGGAGATTTAGGAGCACAAGCTTCCTAATATTTTCTTTGTAATCTGCCCAAGTTATCAAGCATAGCTCTTTCCAAATGTGCATAACAGCATGAATAAAGTCCTTACATGCACGTAGCCAATCTCTCCCTTTTAAAATTTATAAATCCCTACGATTTTCCAGCAATACTTAGTTTTGTTAAAGAATTCCACTTTAATCTTTGGTTTGAAAGAATCCAAATGTAGACACACAATTCAAAATGAACAACATATCAAAAGCAAAGGAAATTCAGTGAAATGGCAAGACTGAATCTACGTTTAGCAAATATTATTGTGATTGTCGGCCATCAAATTTAAGAAAATTTTCATTCTTAAAATTTTTGAAAAAGAAATCAATTTTATCCATTAATTAACATAAGATTCTCCCAGACTGACAAATTATCCTTATTATTTCAAAGTGAAGAAACGTGAATCATTAATTCCAACATAAACCTTAAATTAAAATCCACTGAGCTGATCCTTCCTTCTCTTGTAGTTCTCATAATCACCTAAACAATCTTAAAATAATCTGAATTCTCCAAAGATATCATCATGTCAAAAGACAAACGCATATAAGTCCACACTGAACATCCGATTTACTTTTCTGGCGATACAGTCTCAGGAAAAGTTCTATTGAATTTGGCTGCTCCATTAGATGCTTCAATCATCAACTTCAGATTGAAAGGATATGAAAAGTAAATCTATTTCATCCATATGTTCCCTAAATATTCTTCATTTCTCTAGATCATATTGGGAATACAAAAAGCCTCCATAGGGAAAAACTCCTATTCACAATGCAAGAAACGTGTATTACTCAACATCTGATACTTTGCACTCATGGGATGGTTAGAGAATACCAGCAGGGTAATATTCGTTCCCTTTCTCCTTCAAGCTAGCAGACAATCTTCCAGGTTCTTATGAAGATGAAAATGGTTAAGATAGTAATATTCAATATAAAGGAATAGTCAAGTACAAAGTCAAGGCATTCATTATCACCTCGAATAAAAGCGAAAAGATTAAAGGGAATCAAATAATAGTTATCAGAGAACATCCAAAGGTTTCCCCACCTCCTAAGTTTCCTGATTACAAACCAACGGTAGTTATTTAAAACATTTTTGGTGATTTTTAGAGTTTTATTATGTTATTTATTTTAGAAAAAATCGTGCTTTAACAACGCTGACAAGATGGAGAATTTGGTAAAGTACTTCACTTAAGATGTTCCTCCTCCTTCTCTCAACAAAGCAGGATCTTCCGAGACTGAACCTGCCATAAAACAAGAATTTATCTTGACTGGCCTAACTTGCACTCTAGTCCGTAAACTAGTTCTAAGTTCTCCAGATGGTGAATCTTACACAGATACTGGCTCTCTTTTCTATATTTCATTCGGTGGAGCATCTTAGTTAAGGAGATTATCTACTTAGCTTCTCACTAAAAGAGCCATCGATGACATAACAAATAGGAAACCAACATTGGAAGGCACGACAACAGGGAAATATGTGTAGTGTACGTTTGAGATCAAAACAAAATTTATCTTAGATGATTTTTGTGCTTCAGAGGAACCAGAAATGTTCCTCAGTACTTCCATCGCACATATGCCTCCATAAGGATTTGATACATTTGTCCCACCTTAAGGCTGGAATCCTTAGAGCTTCCCACTTTTTCAAGCACCTCTTATAAATGATCAGCAAGGCTTGTAGGCTAACAAAGTTATTATCTAGAATAAGTGAAAAGAAAGCAAGAGTATTGTATTGTATAAATACTGCATTTTCTATTAATTTTTTTTTTATTTCTCAATTAAAAATGATGGATTTATGAAAGTTTCGTGATTGCAAAATGTCTTTTCGTCTTTAAATTTTGCAATAACAGCAAAGCAGCTCTATTCTATTGAAATGAGCTAGCAATCTATTTATCAAATTGCTAATTTTAGAGGAAGAAATGATAATATCAAACTGCCAACCCTTTAATTAATAGTCTCTTTCTCATGAATAATAATTCTTAGATGATTCATTAAATTGATTTCAATTATTCTTAAAAAACACACTAAAGAATATGTAATCCAATCATATATTTTCATCAAACTTACTAACTGTTCTCATATTAATAATTCTCATCATGTCACCTTAGTAAATCATAGAAAGAAAGATTTGATAGGCTACTTTCGGGTCTATTTTATTCGGATCATCTAGGTCTGCGATTGAGGAATAGTCAGGGAGGGAAGCCACTCTTAGAAACTTTTTATTTAAATCTATTCTGACTTCGAAACTGTGTTTACCTGTCGCTTTAGTTTCCTTCGTCTTTCACAAGACCAAAGAAGAACGGATTATAATTATTTCCTGGTTTTTATTCTAGTTCGATGTGCAAAATGTACTTCAAAGGATTGAGAATATGATCTATAAATACTTAATTCCAACTATTATTAGGTCCTTTTTGGACTTAATAAATCGAATTATCAATTGTAGTCCCATTTTTTGAGAAGCATTAAAGGTGGATTTTATCAGAGTAATTTGTGGTTCTTAGATTGATTACTGAAAAATGTTGATGATTTTAAGACTTTAAATTATTTCTTCGGCAATTCTATTCGATTCTCCAGGCTAGAATTACAATCCAGCTTCATACTAGTTCATAAGATCTGCCATTACCTTTCTGTTTTCTTCGGCTTTGTTCCATTTTTCTTTTATGAAGCGATCTAGATCCTTCTCAGCACTTTCTTTCTCAGAAACTATCAATTACTTCAGTTTCTCTACTTCCGCAATTCTCATGTATCCTTCTAATAATTCATGACATGTTTTCTCTTACTTTATCAAAGACTGTTTGGCTCTTTGTTCTGCTGCTTGTACTTCTTTCTCAAAATCTTCTCATAATTTCTTAAAATAAACCTCAATTACTTCTAACTATTATTGTAAGCTTGTATTCCTAAGTTTGCTAAATAGTTCCTGATCTTTTAATGGAGGATAAGCTTACAAGATCTCATGTTCATTAGTGGATAACACATAACTCATTGATATCATATTTGAGACTGGAATTGAATGGTTCTACACACAAAGTAAGCACACAACTCTATATTTTGCCTAGATAGATGAAATCGCATTGGAAATTGGGATGTTCTCTACACCTCCATTTCAGTCCTTCTTTAGAAACCATCTTGTTGATGTCAATTTTCTTGTTATCTGTTTTTCTCTTGTAATATTTTAATATTTTTTATTCTGTTAGTTTCATTTCGCTATGAATTTATCTGATATGATTCATCATTGTTGTTTTTGAATTGTCTTTATCTTTGATGTTTCATTAGTCTTCTTTTGTTTCTCATTGTCATTGATGAAATTGAGAGTTCTTGAAGTATTATTTTAGTTATTATTGTTGATGATGTTCATGATTTAAATAAAATAATGCACCAAATGATATTCGACAAGTTTAAATAATGTCATATTTTTATCAGTGAGATAATGTGAAATCATCTATTAAAGGGAATTCTGTTTCTTGAAATTAGGCAAACAATTAAAATATGTGCAAGGGATAATGCCTTTCCTCAGTATGCTTTTCAATTTTTATTCGTTAAGGATGTGACCGAAATTCTCACGAAAATATTACATAGTAAAAATCTTCCATTCAGCAGGTAAGTTTTTGGATGGCTAATCTAGTGACGAAGGCATCAAAAAAATACTGTCTGAAAATGGAATGTATTTCCATGATATTTGTTGTATCTTTATCGCCAGTGATGCATAATAATTTGTACTCATGCTAGTTTTGGATGATCCTCATAATTCTTAAGATAAGTACCAATTTCTTTGATGATAGAATGAACATCATATGACTTGAGGGATTTTTAATTATAAAATATGATAATGTAGGTTGCAAAAGCTTCGTTAGCTAATAGGCTTCTTACTTATCCGTTGTAATGATCATAGTCAACGAAAAAATTCCATCCTTTTTCTTTTTAAGGTAAGTCTTTTTTTCACAAAATGTAACAGTTACCATTTTATTAATGATAAAGTGCTAATCTGAATTGTAGTGTTACTACATAAGAAATATTAATTGTATCAATTATGCTTTTTTTTACTCTTATTAAACTCTGTTAAGATCTAAGAAAACAAAACAAATTTAAACAATAATATTTAGCAATATTAGGTTCACAATTTTTCAGTCATAATACTAAGGAATCTAGAGTTTTCCAAAAAAACAAGAAAATAAATTGCAATTTTTGATGATGAAAGATAAAACTAATAATTTGTGTTGGATGCGTGTTATTATCTGCATCTAATTCTTTCACCATTTCTTCCATCTCCATTAATATCAAAAACAACTAAACAAAAGTGAATAAAAATTATTGATTCTTCAACTTATGTTATTCACTGATTATGAAATAGATGAGTGGGACTAAAACCTAGCTTCCTTTTATGAAGAAGAGTCTTATTTTTTAAAACTCGAGAAAAAACACATTTTTTCATACAAATAGTTGAGTAAAAATACATCTAAAACTTAAAATAGTTAAACGTAGAAGTTTTTCACCTTTATCACATAGGAATTTCTTGAAATAGTAAAGCATGCCCTTATCTTGAAGGCTTATTAGTTCGATCTCTTTCGTGATTTCTCAATGCCTTAAAAGAAGAAAGAATAATCAGTCACTAAGAAAACAAATTGAAATCTATGGGAATTTGCAAAAAAAACAAAAAACGAATTGTTGAATATTAAAAGAAGTTAAATTTCAAAAGAAATCTCTTGTTGATTGGGGGTGGAATTTATAAACTAATTAGTAATAGTAATCAACAATTACGGGGAATTTTCCTGAGATCACTGATGATTTCTTAAATCTTCAAGATATGAAAGGCTAGAACCAACCATTAATTTTTTCCCTGTTTTTCTTTGTTGAAATGTAATTAATTACTTTTAAATAATATTTGTCCTTTCTTTAAAGATGTCTTGATTTTCCATTCCAAAATTCAGGTTAAGTTTTTGCAGCTTTGGACATGAGAAAACTGGAGTATAATTTTCAAGAATAGATAGATAACGCAATCAAAAATAGAAAAAGAACAATGCCAGAGCAAATGGTTATTCGGTTGATTTTGGATAATCCGTGGAGTGAAATAATTAATCTATTGATGTTTTGAACCATCCAAATCATTTACTGCATCTTCTACTTTTTTAATTAAAACTCTAATTGACCTAGAGAATCAAGCAGAACTAAAAACAAAAATAATACAGTAATATTGTTCCCCTCCTCTCTTTCTCTTCCTTGAAAATACCTCTAATCAAATGTCCGAAATTGCTAAGCACAATTTGTTTATTCCCATCAAATTATCTCATTTCCAATAAACTAAGATATTCATCTGACAATCACCGTATCCCCTCATTCTTTTCCTACAATCATTTATGTTGTTTTACAACTACTTGGCTTTAGAAAAAATAGTTTCGAAAGAGAATAGATTGATTGATTTTGAATATTTAAAAAATTATTCACTTGTTTTTCGTTATTGATTCTTCGTTCGTTCTTTGATTGGATCTATCCTTAATCAAGTTACTCCTGATTACTGCTAAATGACATAATTTGATATTAATTGAAGGATTATAAGGTAGGATATTATTATTTTAGGATAAAACTTAGTTGAAAAACAAGGTGGATGGATACAGGGACATGAATCAAATATAAAAAGATAAAAAAATAATTTACACTACTCGATTCGAAAAAAATAAATCATCACAGAATCTGCAAAAGAAATATCAAGGAAAAATTGGTCTTATTGATCTTCTTTATCCATTTTAAATTCCCTTCCAATCAATGGATGCTGTGTATCTTTACAAAGAGTCCATCAGAGATGACATTCTTTACTTGGCTGAGCTTAAAAAACAGAATGGTTCTGAACGCAACATCTTGAACAAATGGTTCTAAGATTCCATCAAAAATTACTTCCTTGAGACGTATGCTAGTCCCTTTTTGAAGAATCAACTTGGAGATGGTATCATTAAGAATGTCAAACCTGCTATTGAGAGTAAAATTGACAACACAGGTGGATTCAAGGAGTTGAAATGTATGAAATTAGTAGATTAGTATAGGTTCGAGTTACATCTTCACGGACAAGCTGCTTAGTTTATTAATTCGCTGGTGAACATTCTCATACATTAATCAGGATTTGATAGAGGAACTACACTGTGGGCTAAGTAGACCAAAAAGAAGTTTGTTGCTTTACTTCTCATTGTGCTCTTCGAATAGACAACCATTCCAACTACAATAACTGCTGTCAGTAGTATCATTAACAACAAAACGGCAAATTTGGCATCATTTTACGATATCTGGAACACAATCTACCCAAATTCTCTTCAAGTCAAGAAAAAACTCTCAAAAGAAGATAAAAAAAGGCTTAGAGACAATGGTACTTTATCATTCTATCTTCCTCCAGTAGCTTCGCAATCCTTCAAACCCTAACTCTCAGCGTGGTAATCACCATAACAACAATAGCAAAAGAAATTTGAAGAAGAATTGTAAAAAGAAAAAAAACTTTTCAGATTACGATAATCTCAATATCCTTCATCATTACTTCCAAGCAAGTAGACATTCTCGCCATCTTCCACTCTTTCATCTTCATCTACCTCCTCATGTTCCTCTTTGTCTTCAGTTAAACGCAGATTTAGCAAATCAGTCGAAGGTTTTTCACAATCCTTCAGAATTTGTGACTACAAAGAAATAAACAACCCAAAATCTTTTTATTAAATCACAATGAAAACATAAATTCCTCCTGAAAATTTGTAGAATTCAGATATCTCATTGTCTCTAGGTAACTCTCCTAAGACTTAGCCTACCTTTGCTGTCAATTAGTCTGACTAATAAGAAGATTTTAAAAAATCAGAAAATCAGCAGAAATTCTTGTAAATCTATGGGCAATAGGAGAAAAATATTTAATTTGAATTGACGCACAAGTATGGATCTTTCTCTCGTCTTTTTGAACAGGAAAACACAAATAATCACGAATCAATTAATACACCTGTGATTTTTTAAAGGATGGGACATGTACTTCCCCAATTATTACTTGCTTAGGTTGAGTTGTAATCTAAAAGCAATCACTCACAGAAATCCATATCAGGGAATGAAAACGATGATTAAGGTAGTTTTTAAGCAACTTAACCACCACCACAAACATAAAGCTAATTAGAATCCAATCCAATCCCTTAGATTACTCCTTTTTCTTAAACCAACAATTCAAGTGAAAACAACAACGGCATCTAAAATTTCTATTAGTTGCATTCTAGCATATTATTTAGCCTTCAAAATCAATAATCACAGTAGAATTAATTTCATCTTTGCGATAACTACCAGTATTCCTAATAATCTCATGACCAATAATAGCATCAAGAGTAAAATCTTAACTTTGACATGGAGAATTCTTAACTTCATGAGAAAAATTTTCGAAGAATGATTCAGTGGAATGAAATGACCCAAAAACTAGCTGAAATTAATCCAATCTAATCGGCTAATGAACTACCAATTGAACATTTTCTTAGCTAACCAATGAATTCAGCAGTAGATTAATATGCATCTTATTGAGAATACCATTTTTCAGTGGAGTAACAATTCACAAAATACTTAATAATTACTTTTACTTTTTCTCTTTATTTCTTCACTTTGTCACTTCACATTTTTACTTATTATTTCGCTTCTTATTAAGACCTTACTTAAACCTTCATGCAAATAACCCTACATTTACATTGACTTATTTAATATAAACCACTTTATCAAATGCATAATTATCTTATCATTTGCTTTATTAACCTTGTTTATTGATTTAAGTTACATGAGATTTTTAATTTTTTGATCATCGATCGAAAGTTCAATCAGTAGAAAAATAATATTTGTGGCTCCTACCACTTGAACTTTAGTATGTAGACAGTAACTATTCAAAGGCGAAAAGCTGAATTTGTACTTGAATTTTTTATTTTTTAAACCTATTTTAGCAATAAAGAAATACCAAAATATCAAAGAAGAATCGATTCTTTTAATCTTTTCAAAGATATTTCATTTGCAGAATATTATTTGGAAGAAGAATAGAAAAATGCAATTATTATTGCCCAAAAGAAAACTCCACTAAATAAGCCGTTTGAAATAGTTAAAACACTAATAAATCAATCGATAAATATTGAAAAAAAATTGTTGTTTTTCTTTTTTAATTAATTAACTTTGACAAAATTCCTTCTTTTTCTCTTTGATAGAGCCTCTCTCTCCCAAGAGCAATTGATGCAGGTTTGAGTTCTTGCATATTCAAAACTGTAATCTAATTTTTTTCTTGAAATTTATGAAAATGCTGCCAGCCAAGATTAATTTTAAATTAACTCATAAATGTTATTTGTTCTCATATTAAAATTCATTCATATTTCAATTAATCCTTTATTCATTTGAAATGGCCCATTTTTTAACATATCCTCAGTGAGTTCAAGTAAAACAACAGGAGTTAGATATCCCTTTCATTATTTTCTCTAGTTTATGCATAGCTCTACTTTTTCAATTTGAAAACCTTAATATTTATTATTATCTTTCTTACTAATCTATTTCCATTATTAATAAATTAATCACATTACCTATCTCCTGGTTAATTATTGTGTTTGCTATGCTGTTTTTTACCATACAAACACGCACAGTAACATAAATACAAAATATACAACAATTATTATTTTTTTAATTTCCCAAAATTGTAAAGTTATTAGATAACCTTGGGTATTTTTTGGCATGTGAGGAGTAGGCTTTAAAGCATATCAAGATTAAGATAGTAAGCCATTCACTAGAAAGAGATGGTTAACTTAAAGATTCTTAAAGAAAATTTTCTTAACAAAATGTTTTTTGATAACCATAAACATCAATAAAAGAAAGATTCTTTTTTGGAATGGGATACGATAAGAAAAAAAGAAGCATAAGAAGAAAGGTTTCTTCGATGAAAGATTATTAATGATTGTTGTGTTTAGATTTGTTCAAAGGTTAAAATGAAAAACTAAGTAACAAACATTATTATTATATTTTAGCACTTAATAAGGTTATGACCATGAAAAATCACAGTAATAATTAATTTACAATTAAAATCTTTTTTAAATCCCTAATAAAATATGGAGTACACATAGGCTCGAGGTTTTTTTGCTTTGTATTTATTGTCAATAAAAGCTCTTGCTAGTTGATCTCAGCGGCATTTGATTTACTTGCTTGAATCTACAACAATTACCTCAACAGATGAATTAAGCAAAGCTGAGAATAATGAATGGATCTTAATAACTTTCTTTTTTGTTTTCTTCTTTTTTTTTATTAATAATTTCTTCTATTTTATTGAGACGTGTGAATATTTTTTTAGTGGTAATCTATCAAAGAATTAATAAACCTTTGTCAAAAATTTATGCAAAAAATATAATAAGAAGTTGATTCTTCTATTTCATGGGAGGAAAAGAGGTGATTTGGTATTAATTAATTGTTGCTTAAGATCAATATTGATAATTTCAGATATTAAATACATACTAGATCTTTAATCATTTGCATCTTTGGCAATGAAAAAATGAGGCAAGGATAAGATGTCCTCAAAAGAATAAAGCTTTGTACATTATTATTGAAAAAAGCCAAGCTTCTTTTTGAAGAAAGTTGGGTTGTTTCAGATACCACAATTTCACAAAAATATTTATGCGTCTATAAAATTGATTTGAGATTAGAGTTTTAGGGAATCAGAATGAGCCAGAAAACCTAAGTTACATGCTTAATTTACTATGAGTTAAAAAGAAATTTTACAAAGAATAATCTTTAATCCCTTTCTTTGTCTCGAAAATCGTTCGGGAAATATTCGAAAGCACATTTTGGTAAAGAAGTCCTTTCAACATGGAAAAAAGATAAGAATAGAGTGTATGAATGAAAAATAATTAAAGAGCTAGCTGTAAAAAATGTCTGAATCAACTAGTTTAAAAGGTTTATTATTCTTTTTGAAATAGTTTAGTTACTAATAATATATTTTTAAAGATACATTCGGCTGCTTTTAGAAGATTAATTTAATTTAATGAAGAATCTAGAAGTTTAAAAGAAGAATCAAAGAAGGAGTGTCAATCTTATAAATCCAAGTATCGATAATTGAAAATATTAATAAACAAAAATCAATAAAAACACACGAACAAACACAACAAAATTTATCAATGGCTTCTTCGAAAGTGCTCTTTGAAGAGACACAACTAGGCGAGTTGAAACTTAAAAATAAGTTCGTGGTCGCTCCTCTAACACGTATGCGAGCTAATGTAGATGATAATATTCCAAATGATCTTATGGTCGAGCACTATACTCAAAGAGCATCTTTTGGTTTGATCATCACAGAATGCAGTCAAATTAGCCCTCTTTCAAATGCTTTCCTTAGTTCTGGAGGTATATTTAATGAAGCGTAAGCCTAAGGATGGAAGAGAGTAACTGATTCTGTTCATGCCAAGGGAGGGCTTATTTTTAATTAAATATGGCACTGTGGAAGGGCTGTAACTCCATCTAAAATTGGAGGAAAATAGCCAATAAGTGCCTCTGCTGTTCGTCTTGATGCAGTAAACTTTCTCAATCCAGCTGATCCATATGTAGTCCCTCATGAACTTACTGAAGATGAGATTAAGGAAGTCATCGAAGAGTTCAGAAGAGGAGCTGTTCTCGCAAAGCAAGCTGGTTTTGATGGACTTGAATTGCACGGAGCTAATGGATATCTCGTCGATCAATTCTTGAGAGATGGCACCAACAAAAGGACTGATAAATATGGAGGAAGCATCGAGAATAGAAGTAGATTTTGTCTTGAAGTAATCGATGCGCTAATCAGTGTCTTTGGAAGCTAACGCGTTGCTGTGAGGCTTTCCCCTACTGGTCGTGTTAACGGTATGTACGAATCTAATCCCCTTGAGTCAACGAAGTATCTTCTAGGTGAGCTTAGCAATCGCAATCTCGCATTTGTTGAACTAAAACGTCATGCTTCTACTGGACCTTTAGATAAAACTATTCCAAAAGAAGGTCAAATCGAACCACATGTATAAATCCCTAATTTCTTCGAGCAACTTCGTCCATTTTACAAAGGAAATATCATCGCAAACGATAAAATTTCGATTGAAGAGGCAATATAGCTGACCAGCTCTGGAATCGCTTAAGCTGTAGCTTTTGGAACACTTTCGATTTCCAATCCTGATCTTCCTTTGAGAGTCCTCCACAACAAAGAAATCAATCAAACTGTTGATGTAAAGACTTGGTTCGCAGGTGGTGCCAGTGGATATACTGACTTCCCCTTCTCAGATTAAATAAAAAGTTGAATGTATTTAACTATGAGTTTTATCTTTAAAAATATGGAATACTGTATTTATTACCAATAAATTGAAATAAATCTAAAATAACTTTCACTTTTCATTTTTGCTTCTTATGTGCTCTACCTCTTCATCATTTTTTCAAATATAGATCCTAAGAAAAGTTCATATATAATAAAGTACTTTTATAAACAGCAAAAGATCCTTTAATAGATTTACTTTAAAAACTAAAAAAAAGATTTAATCTAAAGATAATAATCTAAATTTTCATTTATGAAAGTAAAAATTATGAAAAAAAAAAAAGAACATTGCACTTGCTTTCAAATCATATCTTCACCAAAAAATAATTTGAAAAGAAGAGGGGAGGGACAATTTATGTTTCTGCTGTAAGTGTGAATAGTTTTTTTGAAGGCAATCTATCAAATAATTAGTAAACCACTATCAAAAATATATGCAAAAAAGATACACTATCAAAAATATATGCAAAAAAGATAATAAAAAGTTGATTTTTCTTTTCATGGGAGGAAAAGAGGGGATTAGATTTTAATTAATTTTTGCTTAAGTTCACTATTGATATTTTCAGATATTAAATACAAGCTAGCTTTAAAATAATTTATATCTTTGGCGATAAATAAATGAGACAAGGATAAGAGGTCCTCAAAAGAATAAAGCTTTGTAAATGATTATTAAAAAAACCAAGCTTCTTTTGGACAAAATTGGGTTGTTTCAGATACCACAACTAAGCAAAAATATTTTGGTGTCTACGAATTTGATTTGAGATTAGGGTTTTAGGGAGTCAGAATGAGCCAGGAAACCTAAGTTACATATTTAATTTACTATGAGTTAAAGAGAAATCTTACAAAGAATAATCTTTAACCCCTCTCTTTGTCTCAGAAATTGTTCGGGAGTTATTCGAAAGCACATTTTGGTTAAAAAATCCTTTCAGATAAGAATCGAGTGTATTAGTGAAATATAATAAATAGCTTACATAGGAAAATGATTGAATTAAATAGTTTAAATGTTAAATATTACTTTTTGAAATAGTTTTAGTTACTAAAAATATATTTTTAAAGATACTTTTTGCTGCTTTTAGAAGATTACTTTAATTTAATGAAGAATCTAGAAGTTTAAAAGAAGAATCAAAGAAGGAGTATCAATCTTATAAATCCAAGTTTCGATAATTGAAATCTTAATAAAAAATAATAAATAAATAAAAACACACAAATAAACATAACAAAAATCATAAATGGCTTCTTCGAAAGTGCTCTTTGAAGAGACTCAATTAGGCGAGTTGAAACTCAAAAATAAGTTTGTGGTCGCTCCTCTCACACGTATGCGAGCTAATGTAGATGATGATATTCCAAATGATCTTATGGTTGAGCACTATACTCAAAGAGCATCTTTTGGCTTGATCATCACAGAATGCAGTCAAATCAGCCCTCTTTCAAATGCTTTCCCTGGTTCTGGAGGTATTTTCAATGAAGCGTAAGCCTAAGGATGGAAGAGAGTAACTGATTCTGTTCATGCCAAGGGAGGGCTTATTTTTAATTAAATATGGCATTGCGGTAGATCAACAACTCCATCTAAAATTGGAGGAAAATAACCAATAAGTGCCTCTGCTGTTCGTATTGATGCAGTAAACTTTCTCAATCCAGCTGACCCATATGTAGTCCCTCATGAACTTACTGAAGATGAGATTAAGGAAGTAATAGAAGAGTTCAGAAGAGGAGCTGTTCTCGCAAAACAAGCTGGTTTTGATGGACTTGAATTACACGGAGCTAATGGATATCTCGTCGATCAATTCTTGAGAGATGGCACCAACAAAAGGACTGATAAATATGGAGGAAGCATCGAGAATAGAAGTAGATTTTGTCTTGAAGTAATCGATGCTCTAATCAGTGTGTTTGGAAGCTAACGCGTTGCTGTGAGGCTTTCCCCTACTGGTCGTGTTAACGATATGTACGACTCTAATCCCCTTGAGTCAACGAAGTATCTTCTAGGTGAGCTTAGCAATCGAAATCTCGCCTTTGTTGAACTAAAACGTCATGCTTCTACTGGACCTTTAGAAAAATTGGCTACTTTGAAAGAAGGGTTAATTGAACCACATGTGTAAATCCCTAATTTCTTCGAGCAACTTCGTCCATTTTACAAAGGAAATATCATCGCAAACGATAAAATTTCGATTGAAGAGGCAATTTAGCTGACCAGCTCTGGAATCGCTTAAGCTGTAGCTTTTGGAATACTTTCGATTGCCAACCCTGATCTTCCTTTGAGAGTCCTCCACGATAAAGAAATCAACCAAACTGTTGACGTGAAGACTTGGTTCGCAGGTGGTACCAGTGGATATACTGACTTCCCCTTCTCAGATTAAATAAAAAGTTGAATGTATTTAACTATAAGTTTTATCTTTTAAAATATGGAGTATTACCATATTTGAAATACAATTAAGATAACCTTCACTTTTCATTTTTGCTTATCATGTGCTCTACCTCTTCATCATTTTTTCAATGAAAGATCCTAGGTAGTTTACCCTTCTTCGAAGGTGAGCTGTTCTTACTGGAATATCAAAAATTTACTTCTTCTGTTTATTATTTTGAGATAAGTGATGATCAGACTTAATTGTTTTCTGAGATTTATTCCACTACTGCTGGATGATTTTCTGCATAACGAAGTAGCTAAGGTTAACTTATGGGATATTTTGTATCCATGGTTACTTGGAATTCTGAGTATGGAATCGATGTCTAAGGTGTAGAGGAAGCATTGCTTGCTAAGGGAAGAGGAGAGATTTACCAATAAAACAAAATTCTAAGTAATTCTTTGGTTATTATTACTACATGAATTTGAATGAATTTGAGTATTTAAAAATGACGATTCCAATTATCACAGGATGAATTTTAAGTTTGCTGAGGAATACCACTGATAATAATCAAGAAGAGACTCGTATTTTTGCGCTGTTTAGCGTTCAATTCCTGGCAAGATTTGCCAGGAATAATCAAACGAATCTAGATAATTCTAGGAAATTCTTGAACTTATCCCAAAAAACTCTACTGTTAATAGATTTAAAAATAAAGGAAAAATTAAATGAAAATTCATGTAGTATTATTTGTTCTCATATTAAAACTCATTCATATTTCAATCAATTCTTTATTCATTTGAAATGGCCCATTTTTTAACATATCCTCAGTGAGTTCAAGTAAAACAATAGGAGTTAGATATCCCTTTCATTATTTTCTCTAGTTTATTTATGCATAGTTCTACTTTTTCAATTTGAAAACCTTAATATTTAATCTAATCTTTCTTACTAATCTATTTCCATTATAAATAAATTAATCACATCACCTATCTCCTGATTGATTATTGTGTTTGATATGCTATTTCTTACCATACAAACCAGCGCAGTAACATAAATGCAAAAAAATACAACAATTATTATTTTTTAATTTCCCAAAATTGTAAAGTTATTAGACAACCTTGGACATATTTTGTCATGTGAGGAGTAAGGCTTTAAAACAAATCGAGATTAAGATCGTAAGCCATTCAATAGAAAAAGATGGTTAAGTTAAAGATTCTTAAAGAAAATTGTCTTAATAAAATGCTTTTTGATAACCATAAACATCAATAAAAGTAGAATCATTTTTGGGAATGGGATAAGAAATGAAAAACTAAGTAACAATACATTTTTATATTATTTTGCACTAATAAGGTAATGACCATAAAAAATCACAGTTATTATTAATTTACAACTAAAATCTTTTTTAAATCCCTAATAAAATATGGAGTACACACAGAATCAAGGTTTTTTTGCTTTGGATTTATTGTCAATAAACTCTTTTGAGAGTTTATCTCAGCGGCATTTGATTGACTTGCTTGAATTTACAACAATTACCTAAGCAGGTGAATTAAGCAAAGCTCAGAATAATGAATGGATCTTAATAACTTTCTTTTTTGCTTTCTTTTTTTTTTATTAATAATTTCTTCTATTTTATTGAGACTTGTGAATATTTTTTTAATCAAAGAATTAGTAAACTTTTTTGTCAAAAATTTATGCAAAAAAAGATAATAAGAAGTTGATTCTTCTATTTCATGGGAGGAAAAGAGGTGATTTGGTTTTAATTAATTGTTGTTTAAGATCAATATTGATAATTTCAGATAATAAATACATACTAGATCATTAATCATTTGTATCTTTGGCAATGAAAAAATGAGGCAAAGATAAGATGTCCTCAAAAGAATACAGTTTTGCAAATTATTATTGAAAAAAGCCAAGCTTCTTTTTGAAGAAAGTTGGGTTGAGTTGTTTTAGATACCACAATTTCACAGAAATATTTATGCGTCTATAAAATTGATTTGAGATTAGAGTTAATAATATTTTAGGGAGTCAGATTGAGCCAGAAAACCTAAGTTACATGCTTAATTTACTATGAGTTAAAGAGAAATTGTACAAAGAATAATCTTTAATCCCTTTCTTTGTCTCGGAAATCTTTCGGGAATTATTCGAAAGCACATTTTGGTAAAGAAGTCCTTTCAATATGGAAAGAAGATAAGAATAGAGTATACTAGTGAAAAATAATAAATAATTAAAGAGAAAACTGTAAAAAAATGTCTGAATAAACTAGTTTAAAAGGTTTATTATTCTTTTTGAACTAGCTTAGTTACTAACAATATATTTTTAAAGATACAATCTGCTGCTTTTAGAAGATTTCTTTAATTTAATGAAGAATCTAGAAGTTTAAAAGAAGAATCAAAGAAGGAGTATCAATCTAATAAATCCAAGTATCGATAATTGAAATCTTAATAAACAATAATAAATAAATAAAAACAAAACAAAACTCATAAATGGCTTCTTCGAAAGTGCTCTTTGAAGAGACTCAATTAGGCGAGTTGAAACTCAAAAATAAGTTTGTAGTCGCTCCTCTCACACGTATGCGAGCTAATGTAGATGATAATATTCCAAATGATCTTATGGTTGAGTACTACACTCAAAGAGCATCTTTTGGCTTGATCATCACAGAATGCAGTCAAATCAGCCCTCTTTCAAACGCTTTTCCTGGTTCTGGAGGCATTTTCAATGAAGCATAAGCCTAAGGATGGAAGAGAGTAACTGATTCTGTTCATGCTAAAGGAGGGCTTATTTTTAATTAAATATGGCACTGTGGTAGGGCTGCAACTCCATCTAAAATTGGAGGAAAATAACCAATAAGTGCCTCTGCTGTTCGTATTGATGAAGTAAGTTTTCGCAATCCAGATGACCCATATGTAGTCCCTCATGAACTTACTGAAGATGAGATTAAGGAAGTAATCGAATAGTTCAGAAGAGGAGCTGTTCTCGCAAAGCAAGCTGGTTTTGATGGACTTGAATTGCACGGAGCTAATGGATATCTCGTCGATCAATTCTTGAGAGATGGTACCAACAAAAGGACTGATAAATATGGAGGAAGCATCGAGAATAGAAGTAGATTTTGTCTTGAAGTAATCGATGCTCTAATCAGTGTGTTTGGAAGCTAACGCGTTGCTGTGAGGTTTTCCCCTACTGGTCGAGTTAAAGATATGTACGACTCTAATCCCCTTGAGTTAATGAAGTACATTCTAGGTGAGCTTAGCAATCGCAATCTTGCGTTTGTTGAACTAAAACGTCATGCTTCTGCTGGACTAATAGAAAAAATAGCTTCTGTGAAAGAAGGGTAAATTGAACCACATGTGTAAATCCCTAATTTCTTCGAGCAACTTCGTCCATTTTACAAAGGAAATCTCATCGCCAATGATAACATTTCGATTGAAGAGGCAAAATAGCTGACCAGCTCTGGAATCGCTTAAGCTGTAGCTTTTGGAACACTTTCGATTGCCAATCCTGATCTTCCTTTGAGAGTCCTCCACAACAAAGAAATCAATCAAACTGTTGATGTAAAGACTTGGTTCACAGGTGGTGCCAGTGGATATACTGATTTTCCCTTCTCAGATTAAATAAAAAAATGAATTTATTTAACTTGTGAGTTTATCTTTAGATCTACAAAGTATTTATCAATTAATTGAAATAAATCAATGATAACCTTCATTTTTGCTTATCATGTGCTTTACCTCTTCATCATTTGAACAAAGATAGATCTTAGGCAGCTTTTTCTTCTTCCAAATGAGCTGTCCTTACTGAAATATCTATCTTTTACTTCTTAATTAACGATCACATTAGATTTAGGTTCATTTTCACAGCTTTATTCATTAACTTACTTCCCTACAAGTAGAAGTCAGTCATGAGTCTCTCAATGAAAATAATCTGTTCCTCAATACAACATCCTTTAGTGCTTCTGAATATCTATTCAACTAAAAAACTGCTTTGCATTTCTAAATGCTTGGAGCTGAGATAAATGGTGATTAGACTTTATTGAATAATGAGATTGATTCATCTACTGATGGATAATACTCTTCATAGCCAAAGTAGCGTTAACTAATGGAAGATTTTGTATCAGTGGTTACTGGGAATTCTGAGTATGGAACAGATGTCTAAGGTGTCGAGGAAGCACTGCTTGCTAAGGGACTCGGAGAAATTTACTAACGAAACAAAATTTGCTGCAACAATCCATCGGAATTCTTTGGTTACTACTGCAATATGAAGTTGAATCAATTTAAGTATTTCAAAACGACAATTCCTATTATCACAGAAAGAATCTTAAGTTTGCTAAAGAGTACAACTGATAGTAATCAAGAAGAGACTCGTAAATATGCACTGCTTAGTGTGTAATTCCTGACAAGATTTGCCACTAATTTTCAAGCAAATCTGAATAATTTCTTGGAAATTCTTGAACTTATTCCGAAAAACTCCACAGCTGGGGAGATCAATAAGCTAAGATTCAAGAAGGTGCTTTCCCTCTAAGAACTCAAAAGAAGAAATAAAATAGAACTACCACAAGAGTCATCCCCTAAGCCTTCACCCAACAATTCTACTATGCTGATACTCACAACTGCGTTTTCTTAAATTCTATCTTTAATTGAAGAATCTTCTTTATCTTAATAATCATCAGAGTTTATTTCTACTTAGATTAACCTCAGCTAATTTTCAAACCTTTTACGTTAGTCTGCCATCAACAAAACTCCGAATCATCTGTCAGTTTAAATTAAATTTTTTCTCTAACTCTTCCATCTTTCATTTCTCCGAAATTACATTTAATCTCATTTCCCAATCTATCCAGAATTCCACAGCGAATATAACTGGCATCTCGGCATTAACCAATAAGAATCTAACTGCCAGCTACTTTCATCTCTTATTGCGATTTCAATATCTCCTGAATCTCCCTGGATAGCCTTCAATTTCACTAATAACAATTCTACATTGCTCTAATTCGAATTTTTTTATTAGAAAAAAAAATTTAATCTACAGATTATAAACTAAATTTTTCTTTTATGAAAGTACAAACTATGAAAAAAGAGGCACTTGCTTTCAAATCAAAAATTTACTAAAAAATATTTTAGAAAGAAGAGGGAAGAAAAATCAGTTTCTATTAAATGTGTGAATATTTTTTTGGGTGACAACCTATCAAAGAATTAGGTAA
>Ga0302271_10000678_pt1 | contig 33390 bp, 18 predicted proteins | sample III_Bog_N1_1_FD_198767 | JGI IMG/M metagenome (GOLD analysis project Ga0302271, IMG submission 198767) | Peat permafrost microbial communities from Stordalen Mire near Abisko, Sweden - III_Bog_N1_1 | ecosystem: Environmental > Terrestrial > Soil > Wetlands > Peat | place: Sweden: Abisko... | reverse complement strand
CTATGATACAGTTTTAATTAATAAACTCATTGACAAAACAAGATTACCAAGAAATACTCAAACGAGTTTTGATCTTTATGAATTGTTGTTCCCCAAATGATCAAGTGCATCTTTTTTATTGTAATCCAATTCTAAATTTAAATATAATTGCATTGTCCCCTTAGATATCTAAAATAAATAATATTTTAAACTTATAATAAAAGCTAATATTTAACAATAAAACAAAATGTTTTTAAAATAATTATTTTGTGGGACTATAACACAAAAACATTTAATTTTTGAAGTGAGTTTAATATCTTTTAATTGCAGATTTTAAGGTTTCATCATCATTTCCAAACAATAAAATTAAACTCAAATATTAATAACTTCATCTACTCAGTAATAAAGTGCGTATTTTTTTCGATATTAAGTCTACTTTTAACACTTTTTAAACTGCTATTCGATTATTTTTCCTTACTTTTTTTTTGTAATTCTTTTTCTTAAATCGAGTTTTAACAAAGATAAGCCTGTCAAAAATATTCATTTGCTTTCGCATATCAATTATTTAAATTAATAGAAGTTATTTTAAAAACCTATCAGTTCTGCAAATAACAATATCAATTCTCACAAATAGATTAAGACACTTTGTGAGCAGTGAAAGAGAAGAAAGAGAACGATAAAATCAAAATGAAACTACATAAATCTCATGAGATTTGAGTTCTGAGAAATACATCCTACAAATTTAAAAAGAGGAAATTTAAGGAAAGTAAGATTTGCTTTGGAAGACAATTTCAATTAATTGATCTGCTTACTTTCTTTTCTTCTGGGATTCTTAATTTTTAGAAAGAAATCAACCAAAGATCGTGGTGAGCTGCGATTCTAGACTCAGAAGATTAAAAAAAGAAATTGGAATTTAAACTAAATCAACCAATAGAGAAAAAAAATCAAAAAATAAAGGATTACTGTAAGCAATCCATTCTTAGATATTGATTCACAACTTACACCATAATCTGTAACAATTTTAAAATAATAAATCATTCTTCTCTCTCTCTCTCTCTTTCTATCTAATGTTGGCTTGAGTAGGTTCTATTTTTGTTTGCTTAGAAATATGTATTTCTGAAACCCTCCAAATGCAATTCTTGGTTTAGAGCTTCAATTTATTTAAAAAATAATAAAAATTCACTCTTTTCCCTTTATCTTTTCCTTATTTTCTCAACTCCATTTTTCTTTTTTTGGAATTAATTTATTTAAACATCGCCTCAACGTTATTCTTTGCTAATGATTTCTATTATTAAATTCAACTCACTTTACTTACACCCGGCCCCCTCCCCTGTCTTACAAGATAACTTTAAAACATTTATTTTCTTCCTTGGTTTTTTTTTAAATTCCTCCCCTATTTCTCATTTGGCTGAATCTTTCTTTAATAAACAAATAATCCACTCAAATTTTTCCACATAATTCAATCAACTTTTCAGGGTTTCTTACTTATCCCAAATAAATGATACCCAGTTCAGCCTCTCCACTAAATAGATCAAAAAAGAACTAAAAATTGTGCTTATTTCGATACATTCTTCATCCATCAGTTGTCACCTCAAACTTTTCTTAGAGTTCATCTCAAATTCCTCTGGAACTAGAAATATCTGACACTAGTAACTAAAAAATACGGTTACCATGTCACTACCGTGAATTATAAAAAACCTTTAGCAAAAATATCCCTCCTGCTTCTTATTTTTTCAATGAATACTGTTTAAATTTCCCTCTTTGGCAGGCAGCACCCATAAATTCTTGTTCTTCTGAATAACAGCAGCAAAAAGACATATTTATGGCTTCATTTTCAGAGAATATCACTGGTAATTTAAATGATTCTTCCACACATCATCTTATGGCAGTTCCAAAGAAAAAATGTATCAGTAAAGCTGAACAGAAGAAGCGCCAGATTCTTGAGAACCCAGCAGTTCAAGAATTACTCAAGGAATACAGATCCATAAAGAACAAAAATAGCTTGATAAACATCAAGGAAGCTTTCAAAAGACATATTAATAACTCTGAAATTAGTGAAAACTTGAAATCAGAGTATGTTAATCTCATGGGTGGGAAGCTATCGTTTAGCTAAATTAAAAAGAAAATAAATTTTTCACTCAAGGAAAAAAATACGAATAACAAATGCGTCAAATTCATGTGCAAGAGTAACTAAGCTAGTCCCATATTCTTGCATTTTTTGAGAAATATCGATGAACTTTGGTTGGCTAATTCCAAAGTACAGAACAAATGCTCTTGCAAGGAAAATGCAGCTTTTCTGATGAAACTCATTTAGAATCGAGAGTTCGTTGACTTAATTGAACATTACCATATCAAAATGTGAAAGAGGACAATTAGAAATCTTTACACGAATGGGAAAGAAAAAAAAGAGAGAAGATTTTAACTTTTACTGGTTACTTCAAGCTTAATTGTATTGTGGCTTTAATGTGATCCCACAAAAATTAAAAAAGACTAATAATTAACCCTACAATTCAAGCAATAGATTCATAATAGCAGATCTCAAACAAATTAACTAGTTAACTTATTCAAGATATGAGAAAATCTTCATTGTATTTTGCAAAAATCTCTGCAAAAATAGCTGACATTTTCTTCATACTTTTTAACCTAATGTATAAAATCTTTTTTTGTCACTTATCCTTTTATTACTGCATACTCATCATCATTTTCAAATTCAGCCCATTTCTTTTTATTTTAACAAATCTAACAAAAGCACGGTTTATCAAAACAAAAGGACTATCTTTTATCTCAATAATAGAAATTTAAAATATCTTTTTGTTTTTGATTTTCCATTTGATATTTAATGCTAGCCTTTCTCATACTCTCAAATGACCAGCTAAAAATATAAGAATAGTCATTTCTTTTTTCTGCTGTTTTATTAAATATGGTCTTCTCATTTTCCTAATAAATACTTTATTTCTTCAAAAAGCTAAAGTTGAGTATTCGAGAATTATTTATTGATTTTTATGAAATATTTGATTTTGGATTTCGAAAATGAAACATACAATCCACAACAAAGGAACATGGACATGACAATAATAGCCATATTTTTGCGTGTATTTTTTTGCATTTTGTTTCTATGCAAAGTGTTAGAATCTGCTGGCAACCCAGCATTGCGAATCATGTGTAATAATTCCATCCCATGTAGGCCCATCCAAAGATAAACGCACCGTATCCCCAGATTTCATAGAAACCTCTGTGAGAGGCATGATGATATCTGACCATTTTTCTATGAGTTCCATTGCAGAATGGAGCATTAGCTGAGAATTTGCAGTTGCACAGTTTGTAGTATCCTGATTCACTGACATTGAAGACAACAGGTCTGTTTCTTGTGACGACAGCGTTGCATAGACCATCGCACCATGGATTTGCCAAGGAAATACCACAGCTGCACCAAGAATAAACTTTTCCTTATTGCAAATAGCAATTGTATGGGAAGAAACCAGCTATCATTGGAATACTTGCAGGACGATATCTACCTTCCTAAAATGATCCAAAAAAGAACAAGGTTAGCAGAAAAAAGAGATTAATAGAGTTTTATTATTCTTTGGCATATTATTTATGATGCTAAAAGTAGAAAAGGATCATAATGTTGTTTTCTTTCAAAAAGAAAAAAGACTTGAGTTGGATTATGTTCAACTGTAAAGATATTCCCCAGCAACATAAACAAAGAACAGCCTCACTGAGTAACTTCAAACGATAAATTTCTGCATCTTTTTCATTTGGAAATTCTTACCTAATAAGGAATTGACTCAGGAAGAGGAATGTGCTTGGTAGCAGGGAAGTCTGAAATGTCCTCAGGCGTTTTCTGCTTGCGAGGAGCAGGTGGCTTGAGGATTACAGGAGGAGGGGTGAAAGGGTCGCGAAGATGTGCTTCACCTTCGCATAGGATACCTGAAACCCGCTTATACTTAGCGGCTCTCTTCAATATAGCTGACATCTGGCTATTGATCTTTTATTTATTATTTTAATATTTCTTCTCAATCTCAGTTTCCGCCCCCAAGATTATCAATCAAACAAACAATACTTTCTTCAAACAGCCTTATCAACTATATTAACATTTCTTTTAGAGGAATTAAATATTTTTCATATCTACATTTTTCAAAGATTCTCAAATTAGAAAAAATGAGGCAATATCAAATACTTTTTTTTGTATTAGTTTGCTCAAAAAATCAAAGGATTTTGAAAAATAAGACACCTACATTCGCGAACAAAATCGATTTAAGAATATTTTCTTTTAATATCTCCTTGTTGGCTGAAATAGTATTTGTGTTTCCAAATCCTTTTTGATTCTTTTCCAAAAGTTATTTGCTCACCAAATTCAATAAAACTTTATTGGACGAGAAAGATGAGGTGGACACGAAGAGTGAGGAGAATTCGGTTGTTGGAGGGTTATGGATGACGTTTATATCGTCTTTGGATGTACCTAAAAGACCTTTAAATTGACAGGAAATCCGATTCATCGGGGGATTCTGAAAATAAATAAACTTTGAAATATCCACATCAAAAAAAGAAAAAGAAGAAAAACATAACAACAATAAATGAAGGGACTTGCAATTGGAGCTGTTGCTTTTGGTGCAGCTGGATTCTACTATTTCAACTAAGACTAATTCAAACCTCAGTCTAAACCAACTCTTGACTACAATGTCATCAGAAAAGATATCTCCAATATCATTGAGCAACCCGGCTGGGATGGGTATAACAACATTGGTCCACTTCTTGTCCGTCTTGGCTGGCATGCTTCTGGTACTTACAACAAAGCTGACAAGACTGGTGGAGCTGATGGTGCAACTATGCGATATCCTAAAGAGTAAAACGATGGAGCTAACGCTGGTCTCAATCATGCCTAGAAATTCTTAGAACCAATCAAGGCAAAATATCCTGTAATAATCACATATTCCTTCTTTCTTTTTTCAATTTTCCTTTTTTCTAAATGTCTCATTTTGAATTCTTCAATAGGGTCTCACTTATGCTGACTTATGGGTGTTGGCAAGTTATGTTGCAATTGAAGAATTAGGTGGACCTAAAATTGAATTCACTCCAGGCAGAAAGGATGCTCCTTCTGAGGTATCTTGCCCTCCTAACGGAAGACTCCCAGATGCTAGCAAAGGAAGATCACACATTAGAGATGTGTTCTATCGCATGGGCCTGAACGATAGGGAGATTGTCGCCCTTGTTGGAGGTGGTCATGGTATTGGAAAATGCCACACTGACAGAAGTGGATATGAAGGTCCCTGGACAAACGCACCTACTACCTTCACGAATCTCTATTTCAAGGAGCTTTTCGGAAAGAATTGGACTGAGCGCAAATGGACTGGCCCTAAGTAATTCGAAGACAACACTAAGAAGCTTATGATGTTGCCTGCTGATCTCGAAATCAGAGACGATCCTGAATTCAGGAAGATTGCTCTTGAATACAAGGACAACCAAGACCTTCTTTTCAAGGACTTCGCCTCAGCTTTCAAGAAGCTCACTGAACTCGGATTCAGACAATACTGATGGAAAAAGTATTTGAACTTATTAATCATAAACGAGCGTTATTTTAAGTAATTATAAAATAAAAATACTTTTGTTTTATGTTCATCATACTCTACAATGAAACTCATGAAGACATTTGTTTCCTCATAAAATCACATTAAATTATTTGAAAATCTATGAATCATTAGAAAATTGAAATAAAAGGCAACAAAAGAAACAGAAATCTGATATCATAAAAGTTGTTATTCTTAGATTGAGAAAAATTAAAGGAAAGTAATAAAAAATAAGCTATTTTCTCTATTGATCGTTTTCTTTAGATATTTTACTAGAGACAATTTCTTTTATTATTTTTTCAATTCGATTATTTTTGTTGAGAATAAATAAAATCGACTCCTCAATTGAGCAAATCGCAAAGGAAAAAAGACAAAGAAAATAAAGAATAACAGAAGAATGATTTTGATCGATTCCAACATGAAATCAATCAGATTCTTTTTTGAAATACACAAATCCTCTCTCATTCTTTTTCTTCTTTCTTTACCATTATATTTTTCAACCCAAAAAACGCAAATACAAAGCTACGATACTTTAGATAACAAACACTATTTTAGTATTGCATTGTTTTGGATGAAGAATCAATTCATTTTTATTTCTTTTTTGTTTTGGAAATCACATTTTTATATGAAAAACATTTATATATTTTAGTTAAAAGTTATCTTGTTTCTTCACAGTCCAGAGCAATCCATATATTTAGGATGGAAGATAGCCCTACGGAAGTAATCGCTTGTATCAGCAATAGCTTCTTAATCAACGAAACAGTCTTCGAAGAGATCGTTCTTATTGATATTCTAATTGATGAGGTTTGGATGATTAAGGAATCCCCATAAATCAGGACATTTTATTGGGCTTGTGCTAATCGAGAATTTCTTATCTGCCTCGCTGCATTGCTTGTAAGCTTCCGCATCATCAATGATATCAATGCAGGAAGTCTCGATGCCTTCGATGCAATTAAGCCACTAGCCAACAGTTACCTGAGACCCATTTGATTTTTTCAGAGGGCTTTTTCCTTCATACAAAGCAACAAATCCAACTGTCAACACAGCCAATCCAAGAAGTGCTATTAAAACTTTGCTCATTTTCTTCAGAAATTATCTTGTTTATTTTATTCGTTTTCCTATTATGTTTAATTTGTTCTCATAGAGAGATCAGATTCGTCTAGGAATATACAAATTGTGATTGAACAAAAAAATAAATATTTAAAAAGAAGAAAATAGTTTTTTGGTGACAGCAATGACAAAAAAAAGTAGAAGAGAGAGAGGGAATACATCAACAAATTATTATCTTGAAAAAGAATAAATGAGTCATTAATTAATGATATTTTTTATTGAAAATGGGCTTACTTTTAATTATGTAAATCGATGCAGAAAAAGAGATCGGAAACTAAAACTAATTTTTGTCAGAAAATATTTATGAAAGATAAAGAATGGAAAAATATGTTTAATAATATTTTAGCACTTTTATCAAACCCAGGAGTTGCAATTCGTAATAAATCTGCTATGGAGACATAATTTGAAAATAATTTTATTACATTTTTGCTAAGGTGAAAAGGTTGCTTTAGAGAAAATTAAGAATTTGAATATCGATTGAACAACTAAAAATAGGCTTACAGTTTCATCAAAAATAAAAAATCACTCTTATATGAGCAATAATTGCTCATCAAGATTTCGAAATAATACCATACATAGTCATTTTAATGTCACAACCAACAAATGATTCGGGTGTAAACTATCAACAAAAGGATGTTTGAATTAAAATAAACATGTTTTGGAAGCGATATTTTTATAAATCTAATTTACTTAATGGTTTTGTTGGAAAAAAAAAGGGGGGTATTTTTTCGAATGTCTTTATTTATCTTAATTTCAAGTTAAAAAATGACTCTCCAAAATGTATGATCTTATTTCTTATTGGGTGATTTCTCTTTTACCCAGACAGTAGTTGAAGCTCTGTTTCTTTACAGCCAAGTTAAAATAGATAAATAGAACGAATTTAATCTATGAAGATTTATCAAGCTGGTTTAATTTCCTTCCTCCTCCCCAGGAGATTATATTTGATCGATGATTTACTCAATTTTCCATAGGATCTATTTCTGAAAATAAAGATAGATAATTGTATTGATAAATTATAATAAGAATCAATTTTATGAATTCAAAAGTGGAGATAAATTTTATTCAAATCTAGCCAGCCTTAGCTCGAATGATGTTCCCCGGGAGGAAATCAAAAATAAATACTTTCCAGATAAGAAAACAAAGGGTGTAGGAGTATTTTATTAATTATATTTATTATAAATTAGTGTTGGAAAAGGGAGGGATAGCAAAGAAGAAAAAAATCTGGAATATGAAAATTTCTTGAGAGGGAAGTTGGAATGAAGTTCGGAAACAAATATATTTCTTTGATTATTTCACAAAAACATTTCTCGAAAACTGCTGCTAGAGAGAAATAAAAAGAACTAAATCTTACAAATACAATCAACTACTTAAGCTCTAATACTTCTAACATCGTTTAGCTCCTTTTTAGCCTTAGTAGTTAATAACATTCAAATCATTTATTTTAAGTCTTCTAGGTTTCTTGGAATTCTAACTGAAAAGATTCTATTCTTGGAAAAAAACTAATACTTTTAATAACAAAAATCTCATTCTCTTTCTCCGTTAAAATCTTCCTGCTATTTCTTGGCATCAACAAACGCATAAAATCCTTATTTTCTTATTTATTATCCTTCAATAATCTATGGGATGTGTGCAACCTGTTGATAAGACAGCAATTCGAGAGGGAAAATTTCGAGAAAAAGCTCTAGGGTTCATAAAGAAATTTCATGAGCTCAAAGGGTATGTCATCGAAACCCAAACAGTTATCTATCTTAAATTTGACATAACAGAGAAGGTTATGATATCTCAAGCTAAAGAAAACAAAGTTAAATAGTAGACTCAGCAATTCGATGAAGTTTCCCCTTTTCGACAGGATCCTGATTCCATTGAGAAAAGTGAAGATGCAAATAACTTTGAAGAGCTTGCAAATGTGGTCTTAAAAAGTGGACTCAATATCGACAATAACATCAAAACTTTAAACCAACAGACTGGGGACTTACTCGCCGTGCCAAAGAATAGGTAGGCAGATAAAGATAAGAATAATTCTGGGAAAAATAATATTACCATTCAAGAAAATATTGTCCAACGAAATAACAGCCAGCAACCTAAACCAGCCGAAAATGGAAAACCCTAAGAAAACACATCTTCAATTCATTCTAATAATCAAGGTGGGAAACTCAAAAAAAGTAAATTTCTTCAACAAGAAGACATCATCATCCTTGGGAATAAGAATGAAAATGCTCCTTCGTCGAATAAAACAACACAAGCAAATATCCAGGCAATCGAAGATCATTCGTAAGATGGAAAATAATAAGGATAATAATAACAATAATAATTAATTGTACCAAGCAATGCTGACATGGTAAATATCGATAGTTTAAAGTTCATCAGTGCTAAAGTCGAATGGGATGCTTTGCGATATGCTTATGCTCGATATACAGCAAGACACAAGACGACTACTGTCATCACTGATTTGTGCCGCTAATTTTTAGAGACAATAGAAGCCTAGCTCTCTGCACTAGAGGAACTTTACAAGTAAGCTGATATCTTAGATAAATGTGTAAAAGCCTACAAAATGGACATGGAAAACACCCCCAAAAATGCTGTGTTCGATAATCTTTTAGTTTTAATGACTAATTGCAAGAAAATGTAAGATTAAATGACCATTTCAAAAACCAACCTCACATCACTCTCTCTTATGACCATTGTCACTAACACTTCCAACTCCTTACTAGGTAGCACTATTCCTAAAGACCACACTCCAGCTTCACCCCCATAGAAATGAGCTGTTTCTTTTTGAAATTGTTGTCATCCATAATTATGTTTTTTTCTAATACCAACCATTTTGTGAGATGAATTTGTTTATCTTAGAGAACTGCATCAAGCATCAATAACACAGAAAACCTTTTTTTTCTATTACAATTACACATAACTTCATATGCTTCGTGTTTGTCTCTTTTTCTTTTCTCAAGCATGGATTTCTGTCGAAAGCTGATATTTTCCAATTAAACAACATACTTTTGAGTAACTTTTAAAAAAAAATTTGAAATTGAGGAATGCTTGACATCAAGCTGCTTCAAATTTTAATAATTTTACACTAAGTAACTTCAAAATAAAAATCTAATAGAATTCTTTAATGTGTGATTTGAGCTATTTTAGATTTTGAATTCGAAACAAAAATTGAGCTATTCCTCCTCCCTTCCCACATATCTCAATAAACGCCTGAAGATGTAATAGCTATTTTTTACTATTCAAGTGAAGGACGAAAAATAAATAATCTAAAGGATTAATCTTAATTACATTCTATTCTGGAAATTTGTGGGTAGGAGGATCAAGCAACAATTGAAAAAAGGCATCATAAAATTAAATAAAAAGAGATTAAAATTATATGTCACTTTTATTTATAAAATCTAATCAATTTTACCTTGAACAATTTGATTGTTATTGGATTGTTCTAGCCCTGAATACTTTAAATAACTGGCTCCAATCTCTTAGTAAGTTTTGGCATTTGCTGCAATTTCAAAATATCTACTCGTTTTATCAGAGTTTTAGTCTGGTTGATACAGATTTTACTTTATTAATTTTAGCTCTTTTTTCTTCTTTAAATTGTGCAATTCCAAGCCAGCTATTCAATTTTTTTTAAATTTGATAATTCAAGCAGATTAATGTGGCAATATTTTTGATTTGTGGCGCTAATCCAAGCTTCCTTTAGAAATCAAAAAGATTATTAAACACTTATTTTCAAAAAGCAAAACGGATCTATGAGAAATTATTGGTTACTTTCGCCAGCTAAAATGAGCAGATCGAATTATTCATTCGTTTAATATATTTGTTGTTATTGGTAGTTATTTTTAGATTATTTCAAAAGAACACAGAAAGTTACTCAGATTCAAAGAAAATATATTAAGGTTTGAAGAAGAAAATCAAGATAGCAGATTCAAGGAGGTCAAAATTTTTTTAGCATAAGCAAAATCTAATAAAGAAAATGGAATTATTTTACAATAAAAAGACTCATTATTAATAAAGCATAATACGATTGCTTCAATTTTTTTTCTTGTTTTAGGATTTAAATTGGATAAATTTATTTCTATGTTTGAAAGCAAGAATTCCATAAAGGAAAACAAGAATGAATGAACAATAATTATTAAATTTTTATTTGAACCTTTCTTCAAGCAGCACCATCCAATAAATCAATCTTATTCTTTATTCATCCTCTTCTCTGGATGTTTTACCTCTGAGATGTTCATAATTTATTATTTAAAATGTTTGCTATGGTATTCTGAGAATTAATATTATGATAGAAATTAGAAAATTAAATAATTTTAACATCTCTTTTTTCTTTCAATTTTACAAGTTGCAAGTGTGTGTATTGTTGTAATTGTACTAATAAACAGTGCGTGAATTTAAGTAAAAAACCTTAAAAAAATCTAATTAACTCTTGGAAAACAACAAATATTAGTAATATAAATCTACAAATGACAATATTTAAACCAAGACATCTGCACTCACTCATTCCTTTTAAATTACTTTCGATGAAGAATCCTCGCTGAGCATATTATTTGTCTTTAAATACTCTATGTGCTCAGGAGACAATTGAATCGGCTGACCTTCATCATCAAGAATATAATTTCCTCTATCATCTATCAAGTATCCCTTTTCATCTAACTCATACACAACTTCTTCTTCGCCATCATTTTTATCCTTTTTCTAATATGTTCAATAATACACATGTCAAAGCAACGAATAATTGTTATTCTTTTTGATTACTTCTGAATCAGCAAATGAGCCTTGCTTTTAATCCTTTATCTCTGAATTCATGAACCTTCCGCTATTATGAAGAAGAACGTATTGTTGAGAATCTAAAAAAATAAACAAAATAAGTTACAATATCCCCCTCCAGTCCTTTTCTAAAACTGCTATTCATACCTCCAACTTTCTCATCATTATTATTCTAATATGCCTATTGCTCAGACGTTGCAATGTAATCACTCACTTGATTACTGAAATCATCGTATTGCTTCAAATACTCATCCATTTTAGTAGAACTTTCTCTAGCATGTTTTGAATTCAACCCTACAGAAGTCGATTATTCTTACCCAATCATTTCACTGCTGCTACTACAACTACCAATAGAATGTATCGCTGGTTTCTCTTAAGCTTGAATTGAAGCATATTATTGCTGCTGTTTTCGGAGAACTTATTATTATTGCTGTAATTGCAGAAGTTACTATTTTTGTTATTGCTGCACTGAAATAACTGGAATAACAGATTCAACAGGTGATTATGATGGCAAGGGTTATTTTTGGGATTAAAGTTGATAGATATTGGCGTACGGTGAACTCAAAGACGGTACCTTAGGAAGGGATTATTGCCCACTGGACTGGGTTGATTCTCCTGAAGATTTAAATTAATTTTCAAACTAAATCAATTGTTTTTCTTCTACTTTTGAAGATGGTTATTCTGAACGCATTTTAGGTGAACGCTCTGGATGCATTTAAACCATCTATTCTTTCAATTAAACTGATTATAATTGCTATTACTAAGCTAATAAATTATTCTAAAATCCATTGTTTCGTTGATTTTATCCATTTTATCCATTAATTGTATGTGCTTGTTGTTGTTGCTGCTCAATTTAACCATCGAAATCTTACTCTTATGATTCCTAAAACAAATTGAATTCTCCTTGCAACCTAGCAAACTCTTGCTCAATCATTTAAAGCTACTAGTCAAGCTCAGTTTATTTAATTGATTATTCCTTCTACTGTTCTTAGATCACTTTTACATCATTTCTAAGCATATTTTCAGCTAATCGACTAACTTTATCAACTTATTTATCTAAACCAGCCACTGATTCCTCTAATTATTTCACTAATCCCCCATCATTACTCAATCTTTTCATTATCTACTCTTAAAACACCAGCTACTGAGACATCTATGTTTATTAATATTCCTGCAACTTCTCCTCTAAATCCCTTTAAATATTTTCTAACTCTTTCCCCATCTTCAACTGGCGTTCATTAACATTATTTTGCGTACTCTCAACAGTCTCTCTAAGTTCATCTACTTACTATCCGATTCTCTCCATGATTTCAGCTTCTTTAATGCCTCTATACCCACTGACTACTTACCCTAATTAATTCTAGTTTAGTTTCCCATCTAATTACGCTTTGAGTTTCATGAGTTCTTATTCGAAATCATTCACAGATTCGTGTATTTTGTTGTTCATCTCTTATTGGTAAGCTTGCACTAATTTAACTGCATTTACTTCTCTCATTTACACAACATTCTCTTCAATTTCATTGATTTTAGCTGTTTATTCAGTGCATATTTGACCTAGTTTATTTTCAGATTCAAGTTGAAGTTCTTGAATTTTTGCATACATCATCTCCTCGTTTAGCTAGGCTTTCTCAGATATCTAGCAGCTTATCATATCCATCTATTCAGAGACTTCCTTGACTAACTGTTCCTTCAGTTTATCCAAGGAAGCTTTGGCATCTTTTTGATTTTGTTCTATTTCCAGCAGACGAGAGGAATACAATTGTTGGAATTAACTATGGATTTTCTCTGTTAAATAGTCCTCAGAAAATTAATTCTGTTGTTGTTGCTGTCTGGAGCTATCTCGGGAGTTTGTTTCTTAGATGGCCATAGAAAGATCTTCAATGCGCTGATTCACCTCACTGATGTCTAATTTGCTAGCTCCAACTTAACGCTTCAAATTTTCTATCTGACTGGAAAAGAAAAAACAAAGAGAAAGTTAAGGTTTTTGGGTAGAGAAAAGATTGATATTATTATGATGAAAAAGATTATGACTCCCCATTTCACTCTCCCCTCCCCTCTCCCTATCCCCATTCTGTTTGTTGTTTATGTTTCTCAGTTTGATTCATTTACGTGTTGACTGATTTCGTTGAATTCAAGCAATCTTGCACAACAACGGAGAAATTCTGAGTGAGTTCTAACTTAAACTCTTCCATTTATTCTTCCACATAACTTTTCAGCTATTCATGCGAGAACCTTCCACTCAATTATGGCTGAGGTGAAGACAATTCTCTTTATTACAACTGCTAGAATTATTACTATTGTTATTGCTAAGCGTACGGAGAGAATTACTACTACTGCTACTACCTCTGCTACTGCTGCGTCAATTAATTACTATTGTTATGCTGCTACTGTGACTGATACTCCTTGGAATACTGCGGTGTTAGATTCAGATGGTTTCCGATTGTAGGAAAGGGTGGATGCGGTGGTACTGGAAACTAAACTGCAATGGTTGGAGGAAAGGATGTATTACCAGCTGTTTGATTAGTATTAGGATTTGAATTAGGGTTGGTAAGCTTATGGCTTTGATATTAAAGAAGTATTGGAACTTAAGGATATTATGATGATGTATTCTCTTTGTTTTCAAAAGAATGATTACGACCATTTTAGGATGATGGAGTTCCTGATGTTGCTGTTGCTGTGCCTGCTTAGGATAAGTTGTTCATTGAAGAAGCCGATGATGATGATTACGCCTGCTATTGCTGTTATTGTTGTTGTCTGAGTTGTTTTTCGAGCATTTATCGATTAGCTGTGAGATGATTATCTGTTTATAATCCAGTAACTCTTGAGAAAGAATTATTCTATCCAGGATTATTGTTCTGGGCATTTCCAGCACCCTTCATCATCATCGTCGTAGTAGTTCTTTCTAATAAACAACAAAAAGAAAGTTAAAAAAGTTGAAGAAGATAGCAAAACTACAACAATAATCAGAACAACCCTTCCTTTTTAAAATAATATTTGTTAATCTTACAGTGAGGGGACTGCAGTGTTGGAGGAGGCAAATATTTATTCGTGCGATAGGAATTCGGTGTAAAGCTCCTCTATGTAGTCTGCTGACTTTGCTGCTGAGAATTCAAAATCGAGTAGCCTTACATGTGTTTAAATCAAATAGTATCAATCTCTTCTTTTTCTCTCTTTGTAGCTTTCAAATTATTTTTTTCAATTTGCTAGATTTTTCAATTGGAGTTATTAGTTTGGGAAGATAACTCTGCTTGGGGGGGGGGGGGGGGATAGCTAATAATAAAATTGTGACAATATACGTATCGTTTAATCATTTTCCTTTAGATTTCTTTCATTCTCTTCTTCTCAAATTTCAAAAAAAAAATTCACTAAAAAGAAATCGATTTGTGTAGTAATCAATATTTTTTAAAAAAAATAGCTGCAACAACGAGATACACAACAACAATAAAAATAAAATTTGCTAATTTTGATATCTTTTTCAAATCTTTGTTTAAAAACCTTAGAATTCTTCTTTTAAAAAATCAAGAAATCAGAAATTCTACCAGAATTTGGATTAAGTTGTTCAAGAATGAAATACTTTTACAATATCATTTTCTTGGAATCATTTTGTTAGGCAGCTAGCTTATCTTGGTTTGTATGTGTGTTTAGCCGACACTCTTTTGGTTATTAGAACGACAATGCCATTTATTTGATTATTATATTTTTATTATTTTTGTTGGTGTTTTGCTCTTGTTTCAAAGCAAAATCCAGAATATTGCTGATAAAATAGCACTCTAAGTAAATATCTAGAGCATCTCGCTGCCTATGATTGCTATTTTCGGATTCACAGTGAAACTCTTGATCTAAACTGTTTGTGGAGTTTGCTATGATTATGGCAAATTTACTGCTGTATTCAAATTGGTTGTTTGGAGGAATCTGCTTCCGGTATTGAGTTGCTCTGTGAACACCAAGGAAAGCTACAAGATGCAGTTCTAGGAAGAATACAGTAATTCAAAAGCAAAAATAGAATAACCATGCTAGGAGCTAAGTGTTTAAAGATGAGTTGTGACATCGAGGAGGGTATCTTCACTTTTATAATACGCTGATTACAGAGATATGTACTACTGCAGGTTATGATCTTTGAAATTAATTTTAACTATTAGGCTGTCACCGACAGAGAATGTGGAGTTTGCACGAGGAGTGTCACAGGAAGCATCAGTGCAAAGGAATGACTCTGTGGAAATGCCTATTATGGAAATACAGTTGTCATCGGAAGGGTTGCATCCATCGGTGATCTCCGGATCGATGTTCACAGCGAATGTAGTTGTGTTCTAGATATAAACTAAGAATCGGTTTTATCGGAGTAACTCAACAGTATTGCCAAAATTAATGGATAAATCGATGATGGAGAAGCCTTTTACATAAAAAAATGGAATGAGTTTTATGGAGAATAATAGGAAGGTAGAAGGATGAGAAATATGAAATATCTGAGTTGTGCTACACAAAAAAATAATTGTACCTATTTGTGATGAATCTGATAGATTAGTAAGGGAGAGATTCAATGGAAGGTTGAATTGCAAGCCAGAAGGAAACGACGAGTTATATGCGAAATATGGTGAGTAGGAATCAGAGAATTCTATGTAATGGCTCGTAGTTGAGGAGTCATAATTTCTGCGCAATAAAACTGTAGAAAGTTAAGATTGGCAGGAGTTAGGGACGACTGAAGACGTCAAATTAAAGGAGAAATCTACGGAAATATGCAAATAAGGCTCATCGATATGCTATAAGATCACTGAAGAAGGTACCACATAGATTTCGGTCATTGCTTAAACTAGAGAATTATCACAAGTAGAAAGACCTGTGTCTAATGCTCGACACTCAAAGTTTTAGTAATACAAAGAAGGTAGACAATCGCAGGAATTATCACTCTGGAGGACTTATGTAGAGCTGCAGGAACTACAGTTATTCACCCATTCTCCAATGCAGCTACTGCATCTCTCATAGCATTTGTTAAGTTCAATCGTGAGTGATCGTATTCCCCATGATTTAATAGGCAAGGAATTTGAGATAAACGTGTCGAAAAATTCAAGTTCCAGAGTAGACGAAAAATGGGAGAACTCCACGGAAAAAAAACATGTCCAATCATTGAATTAAGTCGGGTTTGAGCTGTTACTGCTAGAGCTTCCACACCAATCTCCACTGGAGCATTGCCAAAACTAAACTTAGGAGGATGGAGATGAAATGGGGATTTGATCTCCTCTGATGCTGAAGACTTCGAGGTTATCAGCACTCAATCGAACTTTCTCGTTGGGTAAGTTCTGAAGGTTACCGATGCTGTCTAAGAGTAAAAATAGTAAATCCTAATGAAATAATTTTCTTTTTTAATAACTCTTTTCTAAATTAAAATTTTTAATTTGTTTATTTTTTAGAATAATCAATAAAATCTGCTTTTTCTAGTCCAAAATTAATTAATCTGAAGAAATGTTAGCCCATCACAGTTTCAGGAGAATACTATTATAGTTTCTGTTTTATCTCTTGAATTATTCTTACCGATCAAGTACAGTTCGAAAGTGACTCTTGCTTTGAAATGTGGAGGAAGAGAGGAAAAAGTTTTTGTCGTGTTGTTGCCGCTTATCAAATCTGGGGGAGACGCATCCAAAGAGCAACTTGATATATCAGTATATGACCAGGTATTTAGATACGAGATTGTGAAAAGATTTGCTTCTAGATCAGTTGTGAATAGTGCCCATTCTGCCTTGGTAATTTTGACTATCGAAGTAACAGCAAAAAACAGAACTAAGATAATTAGGTTAAGGTTTCTAGCCGCAATAATTGATGACATATTTGTTTTGTAATAGTTTAATAGCTTTCTGTTAGTTTGTGCACTTTTTCTAAAGAAATACTAACCAAAATTAGTAGTATTTGTATGTTCGATCTCAAAAATTTTTTATAATTATGAAAGCTAATTGAATGAAATCCTCCAGTTTTCTCGCTCGCCTATTGATCTAAAATTACAAGCCAATCCGATTTTTAAAAAATCGCTTCATTAACAACCCAACAAAGAAAAAGAAGAAGATTTCAGGAAAGTAAACTATTTTTCCGTTAGTAAAGGGAAATTATCAATATTATGAAGGGTAAATCAAAGGAATATTGAAAAAACGAGAGAGAGAAAGAGAGCTGTTAGAAATTAAGAAAACTACTCTTTTTCTTATTCTCTCTTTCATTATTTTACTTTTAATTTGTACAGTCAGTAATAATTTGTTTCTGAAAAAATGAGAATGTTGCAATATCAAGAGTAATCCTAACAGCTAAAAAGAAGAAGAAAAAAACCTTACGAAAAATACGCACGAGCAAGATAAAGAAATTATTGACTTTAGAAAGCAGATTTTATGGAATAAATAACTCATTTTTGCTACCTCATTAAGAAATTAAAAGTTAATTTGTCTACTGCCTGATGACTTGGAATTTATTAAAAAATGCGAAATACTTTCAGCTTCAGCACCAGCTATCTAACTAATGGATAGTAAATTGAAAATTGTCTTCGTCATTCTAATTTTAAAATTATAGTCTTTACTTACTAACTGGCAAATCTAATTAGGATTGTGATGAAAAAGCGCATTAGCAAAATTAACAAAAAACAGATTTTCTTTTTTGATTGTTTCTCTCAACAAGAAAAAAGACAAAGAATTTTTTTATGGAAACAACGAGGAAAAAGACATAATTTCAATTAGGAAATATTCTTTCTAAGAAGAGGTAATAGAAGAAAAAAAGGAGATTGTAAGTAAACTTACTGGATCTGAAAAAACCAAAATTAATCAAGCAACGTTAGCTTTCCCCTGAAATATTCTGCTGACGACTCCAAATGATCTAGTTCAGAATCGGAAATAGATTCTTAAGTTCAATCAAACTCAAAATATCTAAGGGTTCTTGATATTTTCTATTGACTCTATCTGAATTGAAATCCTATTCAAACATGCATTATTCTCCTCTAACCCATCATTGACAGTGAGACTTTCAGTTAATTTTCTGCTTACTGTAGTCTTCTCAGCGAACTGCTAACTGGATTAATTCGAGATATCCCTCATTAAATTTCCTCGATGAATTTCTTCTTTAGACTACCTGATTGATTCGGATTTGATAAAAATCAGCTATTCCTTGAGAAATCGCTTCTTTTCTTCGATTAAGTTGCTTAATTGATAGTTTTAACGATGTCCCTCCACGAGATCACTTAGTTGATTCTTGAGAACACCTTGATTTTCACACAATTGCTGCATACTCGAAAGGCAAATTTCCATGTATTTACTACATCTTTCCTCCATTTTTTCATTTTCTTTGCTGAGAAGTTAGTTTTGCTAGCTAAGGGTATGAAGTTTCGCCTGTAGATTCTATTGTCCAGACTGGTAATTTCTGATTTGATTGCTTAGATCAAGGTTCTTCGTTTCTAATTCTTTAATCTTTTTTTCAGAAATGAATGATTCCGATATGACATCATAATGATCACTGACTTTCGACTAAACAAGCCTTAGTAATTACTCTATTTGCTTATATTTCATTGTGAGTCTGCGCATTTCACTGTAGAACTTTGAATACACCTGATGTTCCATCTCTATCAGCAATGATTCACAGTTTTCCTGAAACAAAACAAGAAATAACATTGAGAATTATAGAATCAAATCATATTGTTTGAAGTTGTGGGTAACCAAAACAGTCATTTTAATGAGAGTTAAGGATGGATTACTTGTAGTAGATTAAAGATATTTTGGTGATCTTTAGATTATAAGACTAGCGCATTCTACATTTGTGAGTCGTCATTCGTGAGGGATATTAGTGTTGTAGCTACCTGTTTCTGCTGGGAAGCAGCACCATTTTGATCTTCAAATATCTTATTTTTGCCATTTCCACTCGACAACTACATATTCAATCGCACAGGGAGTTATTTCAGCTCAGGTATTTATTTTGGTTTGGAAATAAATCCCTGTGATTTTTCAGATAAATGATTGTTATATTCATTCTATTCCACTTAATCCTTATGTGAGCTATTATGTAACGACATTCCTAAGTCCTCATGTGACTAAGCTGGTGTGAGAAGCTTAAGTGCTGCTAAAATTAACCCAAGCAGACCAGTATTCTTAGTAATCGACTCTAATTTATCTAAACACATGAATTTACAATTTTCTTTGCTAGATAGAAGTCTAGACATAATAGTCTTGAGTTCTTAAACCAAAGCTTCTCCAATTTACCTATCTAGCAAGACCTCTGGATATTCTTCAACAACTAAACTCACGAAATATGAAGTCGGAATGGTTTTCCAACTTCCACTGACTAGTGCATTTGAGACTGCAAAACTAACGTACATGAAATTTCTGACCTCACTATTGGTTAAGTACGAGCATAACTCTTCATAAATGCATTTAGCTGGCTATTGTTGATGCTGTAGTTGCTTAGTTTATTGGATTTAAGAATCACTACTGATTTGATTTGCACACAGACAGCAATAACTCATTTTCCTTCGTAGAAGATCTGAATTATGAGTTTACCATTATTAAAGTTAGACAACTTACTTAGGAGTACTGCATTTCACTACTGAGATGCTCGTTCGAAGCTTCCTTCTTTCAGAGTTTCCATTTTCTTCTTCTGTTTCTTCATTTTCTGGATAATTCTAATTGCTATTGTTTATTTCCCTGTCATCTTCATCATTGTACGTCAATTGCATCTATTCTTAATTTTTCTTTCTCGAGCTACATCTCCCGAAGAGATTGTATGGTTTTTACTAATATTCTTTCTTCGGTTGTTATTTGTTCCCACCTGAATCTGTGGCATCTGGGTACTTGCAGTTCTAATGACGATGGCTATGATTGTGATTAGAAGATTAGTATGAATTTCTAGACGATGAAGCTTGTCCTGAAGGGCTGCAGTTATCGTGGTTTTCTTTAGATAGTGAAGATCTGTTTCTTGGCTTTGAAGGAGTTGTATTTTAGCTTAAGGATGGCTTTGAGAATGAAGATTGTTGTTTGATGCTAATGTTTTTCAAGTTTTGCTCTGATATTTTTCGACTCGGAGTTGTCGTCGCTGTAGTTCTTGTTGCAATTGTTGATGACTTTCTGTTGGGAGTATTTAATCCTTAATTCCATGGTGGCTTCGTGATTTCTTACTGTTCTTTCTTTGATTTAGGCGTTATTATTCTCTATGAAATCGATGGTTATCTTGGAGTGCTAGGAGATCTTGATGAAATTGGAGAATTCTTTTGAGAATTAGCAGCTTTCTATTGCGCATAGGAGTTTACTAGAGCTTTGTTAATTGCATTTTCTAACAAAAGATTTAGTGGCTTAAAGGATTTATTTTGAGATTTCTGTTTTGTGTGATCTTGAGAGATTGTAGTGTTGTTGTTATTATTATTGATGTTCTGACTGTTGATGTGTATTGCTGAGAGCATAGGACTGGGACAACTATTGTTAATATCTACAATATGCCCTTATGAAGGCTCATAAAGTGTTTGATGGGATGACAACTAAGAGAGCTGATACTAATGCTATTACTGCTATTATTGCTACAACTATTGTCTTTAGAATTCTCGTGTAAATAGCATCGTAGTAATACTTCCCCAATCTTCAGCATCTGATGAATTTGTTGTCTTTTTGATATTCTGGAGATTATTAGCATTGCTAGAGTTGCTGATCGGAAGTTATATGGATGTCCGCGGTTAGGGAAGATTCAACTAACAAGCAGACACAACATTCTATGAAAGACATACATTTTGTAAGGGCTGATATGGCTGTGTTTGTTAGTGGGATTGACTTGATGGCGGTATTTGTTGCATTGTGGTGAGTGAAGGCAGTGAAAAGGGAGATGCAAAGAGAACTTATGAGCTCAAAATATCTTTTAGAGAACCGCCTGTCGAAGCTTCGCTAGGAGGTAGTGAGAAGTGGTTCATGTACTGGGTGTTTATGGTGATAAACAAAAGAAAGAGGAGAAAAGATAAAGAGAATAACAAAAATGGTTCTTCAAAATGTGTGAAATTGAGGAATTTCTTGCAATTTATAAAACAATTTATCCGTTTAATTATTATTTTTTGAGAGAGAGAGAGAGATGAAGTTTGATTGATTTTTTTTTTTCTTAATTCAAAAAGTCTACTTCTACATTTCTTCTGAATTAGAAGGGAGATAGTTAATCAAAAAGTAGAGAAACGTTGATGAGAAAAAAAAATATATATATAATAATCATTCTCTTAGTAGTTTAATTTGCATCTTTGTAAAAGAAATAGTAAGAGTTTTTTTTTTCAAATGTAGAATACAAGTAATAATGCAAACTCCAAATTATGTGAGGAAAGATCTCTCAAAGAAAAATATTCGCTTGCTTAGCTCTTATATTTCAAATATGCTTTCAGTGCACATTCATTGAGAAAGTAGTCATTCAGCTTGCTTATTTAATTTTAGAGTTTTTTTCAGTGTTTGTCATTGATTATTTGTCCCCTCCTCAGATTGTGAATGAAAACTACACTAGCCTTGGGAGCTTTTTGAAAACTATCCGCTTGAGATTTATTTGATAACCAGACTCTAATTTGACCTCATTAAATCTAAGAAAATATCATAAGACAATGATGTCATTTTGTAATCATGATTACTTTCATTGGAGATTTATAAATTCAAAAAAGAATCCAATAATTCATAAAATTTCTTCAATCAATTGCATAAATTGTTCTTTTTACTGTAAATTGAGATGAAGAATCAATAGATGTCTTGTACACCCTACTAAACACTGTACAAAGTTTCCAATCTCATTTGAAAAGAGATTATTGTTCCTGTTTATGCCATTTTCATTCATCAAAAAAAAGAAAAGAATAAGAGTTTTAGATTTAAAAAATACAAGATTTACGATAAATCTAGCTCCAGTTCTATTAGTTTCTAGCATTTTCCTAATCCGATTGCAACGTCTAATACTTCTAAGTAGCCAAGTGCATTACATCTGGTCATAGAATAAATATTAAACTGTAATGTTGAGAAATAGAAATAAGTATTTTTTATTTTTCTAGGAAAATCTAAAAATAGGCTTTTAGTTAGAACTATAAATAGGCATTAGTTGATTGAGAAAATAGCAGTTTTAAGAAGGAAACTGAAAAAAACAAAGAAAATTTACCCCAGATCAAGTGACAGAACTTGGAGATTTTAAAAGAGAGAGAAATTCAATGACCATACACGGATAGTCTCAGGACTTAAACATAAATACCTTTTCAAAAAAGAATCAAAATGAATGGAACAAAATCACCCCATGAAGATGGATAGTTATTATCATTCTAATACTCCTTAAAATAAACAACAAAAATTAAGAGTTTTGAGAATACTTTCTACCTAAACTATAATACTAGATTTGTTGTGTCTCTGTGCGAATTCAAATTCTTGAGAAGAGCTATTTCTGCTTTGTGTTTAAGTTCCTTTGTCTTGCTGAATTTAGCAAAAAGTTGTTATTCACCCGATGAAGGATGCTATTGTGATTGATTAATGAGTTCGATTTCATGGTTTTATTTTAATTAAAATATTACAAATTATAATAAAAAAATGCTAGAAATATTCATAAAGTGTGAAATATCACAGTGAAAGTCATTTCGAAGTAAAGGAAAAAGTCAATCCCATTCCCAATATTTTTATGAACACTCTTTAAAATCCAATGATGATTTACGTATGCACGATGAGCCATTATTTTAGAAACAATAGCTTGCTCTCGTTAGAGTTCTTTTCCCACTTGGTTCTAAGAGAATCGTAGCATTAATTTCCCATTTTTTTTTGGTGTTGTTATTGGATTAGTAACTCTAAATCCTTTTTTATTTTTGTTATTCCTCAGTTGTTTAAAGAACAGATTCAATTTTTAGAAATGTATTATTATCTTAAAAAAATATATTAGGTATTTCTTATTTATGTTATGTTATGAATCAAATCACTGCCTATCGTGGAGTAAGGCCAAACAGGAGATTTAATGTAAGCATAGAAGCATCCTCGAAAATAGAAATGATCTAGAAAAATGATTTAATTATTGTTTTCCCATTCTCGTTGTATCTAAAGGAAGGGAGAGTAAATACGCATTTTGCCTTGAAATAAAGGACGGAAATGATCCATGAAACAAGAAAAATATCTTTTTGGTTTAATTGTCTTGAAAAGAGCAATAATTCGAAAAATAATTAGAACTTTCTTAAAACTTTGGTGTTGCTGTTGAATTCATTCAAAATGTGAATCTAATTTGTGGGAAGGAAACAAAATCTGTGTGCTTTCATTTGTGTGACTTCTTCATCTGCTTTTCAATGTGGCTTCCAACTAATGTCAGCTCTTTTTATTCTTTTTATGAGCCTCTATTTATTGAATTGTTTGTAATATTAATTTTAGTGATTTATTTATTTTATTTATTTTTAATGTGTGTCATTGGAATTGATCGAGCAATTGTCTGGAATATCTTTTTCTTCGCATGTTCTTTGTCTTTATATTTTTATCAATGTTTCTTTGTTGGATGGCATTTCCAGATAACCAACAAAATCGTTCGTTATCTCTTTTATTTTAGCAACTAATCCTCCGATATATCAAACTACTTTGCTGCTACCAAATCATTTTTTTAAGAAATATTCTTGTGGTTCTGTTTGTTCATGTAAAAACTAATCTTAATAAACCTATTGCATTATTCTTTAGTCTGCATTTTTACACCCACTTTATAATGCATATCTTCATTCTTATGAAGTGATTCGTTTGTTCATTCAGTAGCATATTAAAAATTCAATATTTACAAAAAGGTTTTGATTGGATTGAGAGGAAGATACTCAACAATTCGACAGTAAAACAGGACAAGAATAAAAGCGGGAAGATAGCATATTAACATATTTCGATGTGAGAAAACTGCATCAAAAGAAGAAAAATAATAAGATAAAAACATAAGAAATCTAAGTACCAATGAAGACTTAAAAGAAGAAAGGTTCTTAGAAACAAAGTCTAATGATGTCGCCTGCGAGTTTGGCAGTAACAGGAAGTGAACGAATGTAGACGGAATGTTGGGAACACAACAACGAATCATAGATGAATGGTTCCAGTTTTATAAAATAAACGAAGATTAACGCAAACGCAGCACATGCAGCGAATGGAAGGAGAATAAGCGATATTAATAACCCCCATGATATCTAGGTTTAAAAGCTATCTACGAATGACAGGAGACAAAATTACATGGAAACATAGAGTTAATTCTAGCATGATTAGTATTTGCAATTACTGAATGGATAGAAAGTTCCATTTTAAGGTCTAAATCGATCTGTAATGGATTCTAACTACTCTAGCATTCCACATCAGCACCACCATTAGCGTCACGAATATAACTCCCTTATTTCAGACTAAACCAGAAGCGATTTGGACAGCAGCTGTAGCATGCGAATCAAACCGTAAAGCGCGTAGCAGACATAATCGCAGTCTTCATCGAAATCTGAATCTTCCCAAGGGTTCATGAAATATTAACAATAACAACAACAACAAAAGTCATTTTCCAAATTATCTTAAGCGCAATAGAAGTTGCATGCGATGCTCGTTGAGCCTAGAGGATTTGGAATTAGACAGTTTCCTCTCGAAGCATCAGCACCAGGAGCAGCTGAGATGAAGATAAGCCCTAATGGTAGTTTGCCTTAGTCAAGCAGCTGCTTCATACCCATAAGCATGAGTTTTAATCAGAATAATTAAAATGCTAGCAACCACAAAATTCAAAACAACAATTATCTCTCATCCAGCTAGAAGAGCATAAATTTCCTAAACAAAGAATAAATCCTTAATACCTTCTATGCTACAAAGAACACCGGTAATTCTCTTTCATTGGTGAATCCACCACCTTTAAACTCCTCCGCGTATCTCTAGAAGCTCTAAGAATAGTCACCATTTAGAAAAACTAGGCAATCCCTTGAAATCAAAACTAGACCTATTCTCACAGAAGAAAATCATGCTGCTGCTACTACTGCAGTTTCTTCCAAAAATTGGTCATCTTTGATTGAGCAGTAGAATAAATCACATTAAAACAATCAGTAGACTGACAACCACAAACACAGCAATATCAACCATCCTTCAAGTAACTCTTGTTCAATATAACTCTGACCTTATTAGAGAACTTAATGATGCTCTATATTTGGAAATCAGATTTAACTTTCATTTTTTCCAAATAATGATCTTGATTTTGTAACGTTTGTTTTTCTCTTGAACATAGGAAGAGCCACTAATGGAAGTGCTAAAAATAGCAACAGTAGCAGCAAAAAGAACATCTCTAATGGTTATTTCTATCTAGGTTCATCGAGCGCTAGCAATAATCCTAATCATTTGAATACCAGTCAAGGCAAATCCTCTGTTTCTCCTAATAGCACCAGTAGTGCAGGAGTAGCTCGCTCAAATGGTCGTAACTCCAAAAAATCTCATTCACATCAGTAACAGCAGCCACAATTTTCTGCAGGAATACCTGGAAGTGCATCCTCACTCTTACAGTCACCTTCTACATCTTCAGTGAATTTCACACCACTTTTCTAATCATCTTCTTTTTCGAGCTACACACCTTTAAACACACTCCTTTCTGCGCATCCACTGTAAATTACTTTATTTTGGGTGTATTTTGCTCGTTTGTAGATAATTCTGCTTGATTGTCTCTTATCTTTTTGCTTTTGTCTCTCCACAAACTAGAACATCCAGTGAAACTGCTGCTTCTATGTTCATCCAGTAAGTCAAGGAGAAAATCATGAAGAGTAAATACTCCGCCAGCTGCTAAGCTCATTCCAAAAACAGCAAAAGTGCCTCAATAAGTAAAAATCCCATTCGTCCTCCTTCCAAAGACAGTCAGTAGGATCAGCATCATTAAACTATCAGCAGCCCCATAAGTAAATCTGCACAATTGATGAATGCCTCTCCCAATGGAATTGCAGCATACTCAAAATATGATTTCTCATACTATTAACCATCCTCTTCTCCTTCTCCTTCCCTCTAAGCAAATCAAAGAGCTCTGCTATCGGCCAGCTCACGAAGAGACCAGCATGCTCTCATGCAAGACAAACAAAAGAATAATTTACTTTCCAAAACAGTGATCTCCTTGCGAAGTCCTCATTTGCATGCTCCAGCAAAAGCAAATACTCCATAACCTTCTGCAGCAAGTCATAATCTGATCATCGACGATTCGGTGATTCTCTCCAATGCGACAACGAATTGCAGAACCGCTACAAGTGCTAGTTGTCCAGGGACGATTAAACTCCCAGAGTTTGTAGCAGTGACGGTACATTTCCATTCAATTATTTTATGTTCTCCAAATTATGATAATTACAGTAGAATTTCCTTAGGGTGGTGAGAACAAAGGCAGCAGTTTCGAAGGGAATCTCGATGAATTTCTTCAAGGAAATAGATTTAGCTTGGAGAATAAATAGGAATATTTTCAAGATTTAATCTAAGCGCTAAGGGAAGCATCATTGAAGAGTAAATCCAGAGAAGCCCAGAATTTTAGTTAGAAGAATGCTAGTAAAATCTCTGAAATTCCTGTGAATTTCACAAATGAAAAACAAAACTAATCTAACTAATAGCCTCAGATATTCTCAGCTAATATTAGATATTCTGAATGTATTTAAACATGGAAGTTATTAGATAATTTAGTAGAAGCCATTGAAGGTCCAATTTAAGAAGTGTTCAACTAAGAAACTAACTCTATTAACCAATCATTAGAAGAGCAAAACAAGCAATTTCAAGAATTACTACGTCAAGAGAAAGAAGCGAAAATCGAACTGGCTAAAAGGCTCAGAGACACTGAAAAGCAACGAGATAACTTGTTGTATGAAATCTGGTGCTTGAAATAAAATCAAGGAAACAGCTAGGGTAATAATAACCAAGACAAAACCGAGTAAGCTGAATACGAATAGCCTTTTGGGCAAGAGACCTCTTTAAGTTTTTTCAAACAAGGAAGTAATTAAGGAAAAATCGTCGAAAATCATATTAATACAGTTTTCAAAAAAGATGGAGATAAAAACAGAACTGCAGCTTCAAATACAACTAATATAATTCCTTAAATAGATAAATTGGAAATGTAATCGGATTCTTAGGTTTATTAAGATCTCAATGAAGAAAACAACATAACTGTCTCTCCATAACATAATACTAATCCCTATGATACCTCCTCAAGTAAAACAGACATTTTTTAATTTAAAGTTCACGGATTTTTGTATTAGTAAGAATAGGCATTTCACTTCTGCTTTCACTCTGTTTTAGAAAAACAAAATTTTAATTTCTTTTTTGTTTTGCTCCTTCAATCAGTGAGTGACGCTTCGAGTTCTGTGCTTTCTCTTTGCGTGAATGAAGTACCTGTAGAGACCAAGATATCTGAAGCCCTCAAGGATAAATTGAAAATCAATCTTTCCTCATTAAATCCAGCTGCAATCAGCTAACCAAACAATAACAACAATAACAGCAATATCTTTAATACGATTGCCATCCCTAAGAACATCCATGAAGGTGAAAGCTTGTAGTTACAAGATATATACGGATATCATGATGAATTTATGAACAAATTCGATGAGTTTTCTTAATCTTGGAGAGATGCCATAATAGCGGAATAGCGATATCCATCAGTGACTCCACAACCTGTTGCACATGTTTAGCTGAAAGATAAATGAAAGTTTTGCGTTTAAAGAGAATAAAAAATTAAATTATTAGTTGAATTCATTTTTGTGATGTTTCTTTAGTTATGTGTTTTGTTTTATTTTTCCCAATTAAAACTAAAAGTTATTTTTAAAATAGCATTATGCTTTAGTACAAATATTGCCTTCTTTTTCTTCCGTTTTTTCGTGTTGCACCAAAAGAAAGTTTAAACAAATGAGAAAATTGCAGAAATATCAGCAATCTCTTTCCTTTCTCTGTCTGTGTTAGATGACGGATGATGCCTGATATTACTATTAAAATCTTTGGTCAATGCTTCATCCGAAATGAATGGAACCAAATGACTTCTAGTATTCTCGGAACTACCGCTGGATGTCTGATATTGGAAGACCTTTTCTCTTTTTCTTATGTCTCTCGAAGTCTCCCATGTCATTTGGTAGATTGCAGATCGTTTGATAAAAAGATTTAGTTCTTTTTTCATCGGGTGAAAAGCATCTAGCAACTTGTAAAGTTGAGTATCCACAATCTGACTTGGAAGATCCTCTTAATGCGCTCACAGAATAAGCTCTTTAAAGAGGAGTCTTAAAGCCATCAGGTTTAGGCTACTGTGGCTAGAGGAATTGTGTCTCAAATTATGCTTACTAGCCGGTTGCTGCAGCTGAGGATTTTATCAGTTCTTTCTCTACACAATCTTAAGGCTACAGCTAAATATCATTAAGATTCTTTGCGTAATTATCTTACTGGCTTTGGCACTGTTCTTATCTTAGTTTATTTTAAGGACCACAATCATTACTAGTTCTCTTATTATCCCTACTTAATATCTCCTGGCGAGATTCTTCATTGAGTTCACACTAAAGAAGCTACTATTGCTATCTGTTTGATGGATGTTTCTGATTATTTTCCTTCTTAGCTTTAGAGATGCTAGCATAAGTTTTTTCTTCCTTTGGCACAACTAAAAGTGTTCTAATCGATCTAGGAAGTTATTCTCCAATGGCATGGTCTGATTTCATCACTGAAATGGCTTGTTTTCCTCTTGCAGATGAAGGTGCAGTAGCTGAGATATTTCCTTGATTATTCGATACTGAGCCTGCTTCTTTGATAAAATCAGTTTATTTATTCATATGAGTTGATAAATAAACTGTATTTGCTAGTTCCTAAGACTACAATGAAGCAGATGGACAGTGATAATTCACAGGATGATATTTAGAGTAATCGCTTTTGAACCTACTATCCCATAGTGCTTGTTAGGTTTTGGGAAGTGTATATGTACTGAATTTCTTCGTCTAAGCATCGAAAACATGACTTTACTTCTGCACTAAATTAATCCTCTTTAACCCTCTGAGATTGAACATATGTTCCTCTCCAATCTGCGCAACAGTCCCCATGCCAACTACAAAATGATCCTCCGCATGAGGTGGTATTTTTATCCCTTTGCCTTCCATTAGGAAATCGCTATGAAGAATAAAATCTTCCCAACTTCCTTTGGTGTATTTTGCTATCTTCAGAGGGCTCTCTTTGCGCGGAGGCCCATGTGTAAAGCCATCTCCCGAAGTACGTTGGATGACTTTCAACCAAGAACCATCTTAGCCTAGAGAACTGCTTTGTTTATCTTGTATTTTCTCTCTGCGCTCAGAGTAGATTTCCATGATAGGATAGGAGTATCGTTATGTGCTAATAAATAATAGTTTTATTGTTTGTAAAATAGCAACAATTTGTGAGATCAATATTGCGACTGCTTTAACCAAGTTATTTAGATTGTTTGTCCAGTGATTTAATAAAATATTGTTTTCTTGTTTTTATTGGCTTTTTATTTTGTTACCTGTCCAAAAAATATTTAAGATTCTTCCTCCCTCTCCCTATTACTAACTAGTAGTAATTTCAGTCCACACGGTGATGATTTTCTTGGATTTGACTCATCGTTGAATAAAAATATTATAGTACTGAGTCTGCCTTTGCAGAGGGACACTCAAAGAATATTACAAAATATGAGTCTATGTACTAATATGCCTTGATAACCTTGTTGGTCCGTCCCTATTTGAATTTACATGCACCCAATTTTATCTGCAAAACAAATGAGAATACAGACAAATGAAAGTTAAACGAAGTGGATGAAGATTATTCTTGAAACTGCATTCATGCAGTAGTTTATTTACTTTTGAACTTTATTTTCACGAAGACAGCAATGCCATATCTAGATTCTGAAGGTGCTGCTGCTGCGGATGGCTATGCGATGACAGTTCAACTTTTAGAAGTTCTTCATCAACATGATCTAGCTTCATCGTCAATGTATCGAAAGGCAGCTTAAATGCCATGAATGCGCATATTACCGCAAGTACAACGAAAAATACAAACGGACTGAAAGTACTATATTCATAGAGTGGCACAAGAATAAACGGCATAATAACTGTCGCTAATCTGCCCAAGGCACTGTTTAGTCCCATCGCACTTGACCTAAGAGGAGTCTCATAAAGTTCATTCGTCAGCACGTAGAGCACTCCATGGCATTATCGGTACGCTAATCTCGACAATCCAAGTGCTAATCCAAAGGAAATCTAGCTGTACGCGATTAGATTCATCAACCCAGCTCCTGTGAAGAATATCAATAGTGAGTTTTTACGACTTAGCGACGGCTGATCAATGATCAAGTAAGTTAATATAAACCCAGGGACTTCCCCGAGAAATGTCAGGAAGAGTTGTCCAAAACCTTTAGATGCCGAAGCTTAGATCATTGGGAGGATAAAAATTGAGCCAATACTCATCATGTGGATGCCAAACCACATTGAGCAGAGTGATATCGAGATCACAAGATACTTCTTTGTGAACATGTTTTTGAGTTTTTCTATCATGAAAGAAGATTATTAGTGCTGTTGCTGTTGTTGTAAACTCATAGAAGATTGAGGTTCCGCTGTGTTATTACTACTTATGCCATTGGTATTACTCACCAGCCATGGTTCATACTTTCTTTTTCTCCAATTCGACAGTTCTTCGACTTCATCATCCGTTACAATTTCACCGCCATCTCCTCGATTGATTGATACCATTTAGTTCATGATCTCAGCTGCTTCTTCTATTTGTTTATTGCACACTAAAAACCTTGGAGATTCTAGCAGATGGTAGTACGCCCCGTAGAACAACACAAAAGCTGGCAGAGACGTAAGAGATATCAGCAATCTCCAATCTCCATTTGAAATATCAGTAAGCACACATGCCGATAGGACAACTCCAAATAATTAACCAATAGCAATCGCTGAATTGATGACTACAACACCTCTTCCTCTCATCTTCGTAGGTGTGATTTCAGAGTAGAATATTGTCGAAACCGGCAGTGTTATGCCATAGACAAATCCATACAGAAATCGCAGGATAAATAATTCCCATAATTCTTCCACGAACAAGAAGCTGCAAGCAATGAGACCGTAAGCGACGGAATTCACAAGGACAACCTTTCGTCTGCCGAATTTATCCGAGAGAATTCCAGTGAGCAATGCCCCAACGAAATTGCCTAAGAAAAAGATTGCGCCCAGCCATTGAAAGGTGAACGTCGTTATGTACTCTTCCGCAATAGATCCGTCTTCGTTGAAGGTGGAATATTGCTGGTTCCACTCTTTGCGGATGATCGGCAGGGTAACAGATATCAAGACTAATTCTAAGCCATCGTTGAAATCGATGAGACTGAGGAATCCAAGAGCTTTTTTTTGATATAGGCCATAGCCTATTTTCCTATCCATGATACTGTCGATGACTTCCATTTTCGGCTGTCTCATGGAACCGCCTCCCGTTGCTCCTCCGTTGTTGCTGAGGTTTGACATGGTGAGGATGATTTAAGATAAAAAGCTGGTTTCTAAGCGGGATAGGTTAATTGTTTTAGATTTGATATAATTTCTCTCGTGTGGGTTATATTTTAGCCAAAAAGACTGGAGATTTTCACAGATATTGATAACCTTTAATCTTTTAAATGAAAATAAATGCTTATTTAAACGAATTAAATAGTGTTTTTGATAATATTTTTCTATTACCATCTCCCTACCTACTCATTTGCGACGAAAAGAGAGATAGATTATTATTAATAATAAGACAAAAAAATAATAAAATATTTTTTAAACTTAAATATCGCACAATTTATTTGATCTTATTATCGTATGCTTGTGTATGAGCGAATGAATAAAAAATGTTGCTTCTTTTCTCTCTTTTTTCTTGTTCTTCTTCTTCTTCTTCTTCTCTCAAGCAACTGAGAGTTGTGATGTATTCGAGTGACTCGATTCAAGTAGCTATAACCTCTTAAGCTTTGTGTTCTTGAACTCCTCTTCTTCGTATGGGTTCTCATATGTTTTGAGGATATCGTTGAAATCCTTGTATCTCGTTTCGACAACAAATCTTAACGCGCAAGCACATCCACAGAATGCACACGCTGAGAACACATAATAATTTATGAAGAGCTTTGTGTTGAAATTCAGTAGCAAGGAGATGGTATTCCCAAGCCAATTCATCACGATTGAATAACTCATTCCTCTGTCTTTGAGGATATCAGATGTGAAAATAGATGTGACAGGTCCGATAGAGAAATTATACGCAGCATAGAACGCAAATAGACTGATCATGAATAAAAACCTCAAGTTTATGTTGTTTGCGAGGACATCTTATCCAGGACTGCTGATGACTGCTAGAGCTAATTACATGAGCCCACAGAAGAAGAACCCACCGACAAGATAACGCTTTCTAGCTAATTTTCTGTTGAACGACACACCTAGAGTGGAGACGAAAAATAAGAATATATAAGATCCTAGGACAAAGCAGCGCATTGTGTCATAGTCCTATGCTATTGTTCCAAGCACGGAAGTCGAATAAACTGCTAGGAAGGTATTTCCGCACATTTGCTGGAGGAAATTAATCGCCATACCAACTTTGAGACGATTGTAGAAGGAATCTTCTTGGTCTTGATTTGGAACGATATCCTTCGCTTCTAGGTCGCTGAAATCAACAGACCCAGGAGACAGCAGTGCCTTTTCAATGTCAAGGACATGCTTTTCTTGATAGATCTACTCGATTGCATGACGGCCTCGCTCATTCTACCCAATTCGATAGTAATAATACGGAGTATCGACATTGTAGAAAATCAAGAGCATGGCAAATCTAAGAATACAGACAAGAGCAGGTACTATGAACACCAATCGCCAAACACCACTGATTGTTGCTTCCGTTATGTTGTCTTTTAATGGTAAATTCAGGAGAAACCCACAGATTATCCCGAGATTTGCATTTGCTTAGACTAATGCACCAGTCTTACCAGCCATGTTATCAGGGGATATCTCACGGATATACAATGATATTACACTGGTATTCATCCCTACGGATATGCCCATGACGATTCTCGCAAGCAT